>Ga0256407_10013482_pt1 | contig 10928 bp, 10 predicted proteins | sample RumenRJG_04DNA_FD_193489 | JGI IMG/M metagenome (GOLD analysis project Ga0256407, IMG submission 193489) | Bovine rumen microbial communities from Lethbridge, Alberta, Canada - RJG_04 | ecosystem: Host-associated > Mammals > Digestive system > Stomach > Rumen | place: Canada: Alberta... | reverse complement strand
GGGAGCAGTGATCGTGCGGCTCACATCGCCGTTGCGCAGCGAGCCGATAGTGTTTGTCCACTGCGCATAGTCAAGTGCCTCAATCAATGGGCGAGCCACCGGTGTCATATAGACCGCATCCTCCCAACCGGGGCGAGGTCCCGACATTCCTCCCGATGAGATATTGTCGGGGAAAATGTGTGGCCACTCGCCCAAATCCAGCTCGTCGATGTAAGTCTCATCGAAGTGCGGATAGAAGTTCTGATAACTCCTTTTTTCGAGGAACTGCACCTTGACGCTTTCATTGGTGATGCCTGTGATGACCACGGCACCCACCTTACGGAACTTGGTGTCTTGCAGAACGGCATTGAAAAAGATTTTGTCGGTGTCAATCTCTTTTCGTGTAAGGTGTCCGAACACAGCGATGTTCTGCGGACACTCGGCACTTTTTCGATTAAGCGAGTGCAATGCAAGCTTGCTTGGACATTGCCGAGCGTGAGAAAAATATCCAACGGGCAGTTCAATCTCCAGCGAGTAGTCGTCCGCGTCGGTAAAGATAAGGTTCTCTGAAACGTATTCTATTGACGAGCCTTTCTTCAGTGCGGCTTCCTTGCCGTCGATTTGTAGTGATATGGCCATAAGTTAAGCGGTTGATTTACTGCAAAGGTAAACCAACCCCTCTATGTGTCAAAAGACGTTGAGCTCCTGGCTATTCTTCAGTTTCAAATGGATATACTTTAACTTCGGGCTTGTTATTGATATGCTGAATAAATGCATTAAACTCATCACCCACACCCCATTGGCTTGAAACGTAATACTTGTTCGTGCCAATCGTTAACGGCTCATTGTTATCTGTAAAGTTACGCTTTTTGAATTCCCCTTCTTTGTTTTTGCTTTTGCTTTGATTCTTCCATTCATCTTCTGTCAGAATGTACCAGAATTGTTTGTGTTTGTCGTTATTGCTATCAACGTATTCTATAGGCTGCAAATCCTGTAATTTCATTCCTTTCGCTATAAGTTCATGTACTACGGCCAAAACTGTTGCCCCCTTTCCATTTCCTCGTTTCCGTTTGCCCTTATTACATGAATGAAGCGAAGGTTTTTTCTCTTCGCCATCCACTACATAGAAATACTGTGTAGTATCCCTTTGAGATTCTGCAGATTTTAGAGCATCAAGAATGACATCATCTATATTAGAAATGCGTGCTTCACGAATTGCTTGTATTATAGCTTCATTTGAATCCCAAAAAAATATCAACAATTCGTCTTCCTCATTTGCATGTATCTTCTCCTTCTTCTTTCCTTCATCATCCGCTTTATTCAATTTTGCATTTGCTGCTTTTTTAAGCAACTCTCTGTTTTGGCCTAAATATTCACTTAGCATATTAACTTCTTCTTCAGTGAATGCCAAGTAGTTTCTTTGCTTTTCGGTGTCTGTTGATGGAAATGTTATAGTTTTTATATACTCATCAATGAACACCTTCGTAACATTAGTCAATTCTAGATTTGAAATAGGCAGAAGCACACTATCATAAATATCTTGATAAGAGATATGTATAAAATCTGCGCACTTGGGGCCTTCTGCTCCTTTTTTTGTTAGATATACAAAAATCTTTTCACTATCAGAAATTTTACTTTTACTTGGTTCGAACGCATAATAGTAGCGTTCTGTTTGATATTTTGTTTTATAATCGTCGTTGCTGTTGAATTCTTTTGGAGGTCCCTCTAGTGATGAGATTTTATTTTCAATGATTATTTCTAACTGTTTATATTCAGCTGGTGAGTCTTTCTCAATAACTTTGCATAGGAAATATATATCAAGTCGGTCTTTAGAATTGATGGTACTAACATCTTTTATAACCTTTTCGACCGAAGCGATTTCAATTTCAATCTTCACTTGCCTGGCTAGAATACTTTTTCGAAGCATTGGGTCGATTTTTTCGCCACTATCATCTTTAGCAATAAGAAGGTCAAGAAATGTCATCAAAGGGCTGTCATCTGGGTCTACTGAGAATCCTTTGCCTTCAAGTAACCATTTAAGGAAAGCACTGTGGGCATTTTCATCATTATTTTTTCGCAAAATTTCCATGAAGGATTTACGCTTAAATAAATCCCTAAGTTTGCGATTATTCAAATTGCCGTTATAGTTCTTAAATAATTGTTCTACTGATTCCATAGAAATAACTTTATTATTCAACCGCAAAATTACAGATTATTTTGCTAACGACGTTTATTTTTTGGCGATTTGTTGTTCATCAGTCGCTGATAATCGTCTTGGGCTTGCTTGATACCGAGATCGTCGGTCACGGTGTTCACGGTGACGAAAGGTTCATTGAGCCTTTCGTTCAAACGGGCCAGCGTCTCAGCCAAGTTGAATATTGGCAGCGGCCTTTCAGGGTGAGGAACATGTGCTCCATGTCGGCCATGCCGGTAGCGTGGGCGACATCATAAACGACGGTGTACTGCGATAGCAGTGCTTTCCAGTCGTCAAGGATTTTGCGCTCGGTGTCGCTACTGGCGGTGGCGAGCAAGTCAACAATATCTTGCAGCAACTTGCCGACAGTCTCAGGCGAGATGGACTCCTTTTCTGTCTCGACACGGAACACCGAGATGAGTGCTGATAATTGGTTGGTATCAATCATAATCTTTTGCGATGTGAATTACACCGCAAAAGTAGATTGATACCTTTGCTCCTCAAAAGACACAATTATAAGTCAAAAAGTTGTATCTTTGCAGCCATTATGAAGGATTATATATTTCACATAGATAGTCGTGGCTACGTACCAAACAATGATGATTGGACTGATATACCTGTCCCCTTGTCCGATGATGAGTTTAATGAATTAAGCATTGCTGCGTATAATTGGATAGAATCAGGAGAGTTCAAGAATGTGAACGCAGATGATGAAGAGTTTTTTTTACATAAATACTGCCCCCAAATACATCAGAGAGTTCGAGAATTATTAGAACAAAAGGCTGTGGACTTATGGGGAGAAAGTATTCGAGAAAATTTGTTTGATTTTGATATTTATATCCCTGAAGAAGCCTATGATTACATGTACCATAAAGATTATATGGAAATAGCTTTGGATTGCAGATATTTCAACGATGAAAAGGAAGCTCCTGATTCAATACCAGAAAACAAAAAAATGTTTTGGGATTATGAACGTGCTTGGGTTTACGAATTTTATATGTGGGGAGAAGATCATGCCTTTAGAAAGGATGTACTTCATTTCACAGAATTATATGATTTGCCCAATCTGATTCCAGAAGATGATGCCCCAATTAGTTTGAAAGCATTGCTTTTCAATCGTTATGATCATTGGATTGGCTTTCAAGGTGGTTCGAGAGAAGAATATGCCCAGCAATTCAAAGAATGGTATCTGCGAGATTATGTTGCAGATACTAAAACTCATCGGCAATTATTGAATGGTCACTGATTGCGCCCGAAATCTTTTGATAAAGCAGAACATAGGATGCCTGTGAACGAGCGTCCTATGTTATCTTCATAGAACTCTTTGATTCGCATTACCGAAGCGTAATACTTTAGCGAGAACCAACGGCGGCGTTTGCGCCAGCGGCCGGCTGGAAGAAATGTTTGAACACACGAGCGAAGAATGTTTTGAGCGAGGCAAACCAGTAAAAAACTGAAATTCTTTCAGTTTGTGTAAGGTGTAAAGTGTAAGGGGGAATGAGTCTGCCAAGCAGGTCTCTAAACCCTAAACTCTCAACTCTAAACTTGCTTGAATAGAGATGGCTTGCCAGCTCGTCGAGCAGGTCGTCATGCTTGGTGGTAAGATAACCTTGATAGAGGTTATCGCAGACGATGAACGTCTCAAACGGCACACCTTGAAACTGTGCGTCGATTGCACGGTGCGAGCCAATTTTAGCGAGTCTGACGGGCAATGTCGGCACGCTGTCGAGCCAGCCGAGCGCATGGGTGGCTCGTTCCACCTGCCCGGCGGTGAGAATGAACTCTTGCTTGCCATGCCGACAAGCACAGCCGTTATTGCCGTAGCGGTGTAGGACTTTCAGCCCTGCCCAGCGGCAGAGGCAATAGGCTTTGACTTCGGTTGCGGTGAAGCCCTGCGACAGCAAGGCGAAAACGTACCGAAGCTGCTAGTCGGTCAAATCTTCCCACTGGGTGGGAAGATTGAGGTCAATGTTGATAATGTCTTGTTGCATAGAAAAAGCGGTTATCGTACCACAAAAGTACGGTAACCGCTCCTATGCGTAAAAGACAAACTATGTCCACTGAATTCTGAAACCTTGCGATTTTGTATATGTAATTTTAGCCATAGTTATCTCAAATCTATCTTCCAGTTTTTTTATCGTATGTGTTTTAATCTTTGGTTCCTTGTCTTGTGGCCAAATTGTTAAGACAAAAGGAATTTTATTTTCAGAAGATCTATAACAATACAGCACGACTTTTACAGTATATTGCCCTTCAGGTAAACCATCCTCCCAATATATATTCTCTTGAGGGCTTGTTGTATATGGAGAACCGGCATTTGCATCAACATCTAAATATCCTCTAAATCCATCAACAGTTTGCTCTTTTTGAGAAAAGAAAATTTCGCTTCCATTTGGAAGGCATAGATGTAAATCAAGGTCGTCAGTAGTATCCCATTTCAAATTTATTCTTAATTTACCTGATTGCCCCTCCAGGGATGTGTTGCCAAGATTTTCAAGAGTTTGTTCTTCTGCTTTTGAATCTTCAATCGCAGACTCAATTTGACTAATTTGTTCAGTCAATTGATTAATCTCTTCACTTTCAGGTGATTCTCGAGTTAATTCTTCTCGTCTTACTCTCAAACTATGAACTTGTCTTTCTTCTTCTTGACGCCTTTGTTCATGTTGTTGCAGAGTTCTTGTTACTGCCTCTCTTTGGCGTATGTTTTCAGAAGAATCTTGACGATAAGAATCGGGTACTAAAGAATTGTCTGGCCGAAGTCTCAAAGCTGATTTAAAGAGTTGCTCTCTTTCAGAATTGCTTCGGCTAATTCTAGCTCTTGTTGCGAGTTCATCAGAAATATAGCATTTGAAAGAACTTCTATCATATTCGGGTTTTTCAGGAACGTTTTCAGGCATTTCATCAACTGCCTCATATTTCTGACAAAGATCATTGAAGATATGCATGTACGATTGTGTGACATCTTCATTGTTCTTAATCATAAGACAGTTCTCATCATTATTATGTTCAGCATATACTGTCCAGTTGTATGAACCAGTAAAAACAATCTTTTCGTCTATAATACAGAACTTGTTATTCATGTGTGAGGGATATTCAACAATGTGAATTTCAGCCCCTTTTTCGATTGTATCGTTGAAATTCAGACAATATCCGCCATTATTAATAAGGTCGTTGTTGAGAACAATTTTTACGTTTATTCCCCTTTCTAACGCATTGAGTATTTCATTAAACAATACAATATTAGTAAACCAAGCTACGGCAACAAATATGGAATGAGTTGCTTTTGATAGTTCATCCACCAACTTTTCTTCAATGCCTTTTGATAAAACAAGGACATCACTGTTGCTGATTTTTGAAAGACTTAAGTTGTACTTATCATTAAGAATACTTATTATTTCTTCATCTCCTAAGTTGATAAGCTTTGCAAGTTCGTAAATATTACAATATGGTATAAAACCATCTTTCCACAACCGCAATTTATAATTTTTGTTTGAGTTAATAAAAATGTGGTTTATAAGATTTCGGTCAAGAACTGGTTTAAATGATCTGTTTATATTAATCAACTGCAAGGCAAGTTGATAAGAATTTTCAGACTCTATTCGAGGTAGATAAGAAATTAAAACCGAAAATAAGGACTCAAGTTCCTCTCGGCTTTTATTATCATTAAAAAGCACTGAAATGGGAGAATTTGGTAAATCAATTGTGTCTTTGTTATCCAAAGGCTCTTGAATTTGCCAAATAATACCGCCTTTAGCACTTCTACGCCCACTATCATAAACTTCAATTTGGCGACCAATATGAAACTGCGTAGTATCGGAATTGGGAATGTCCTCTATCTTTAGGGTTCCTTTAATTCCATCCTCGGTTTCAACTGTATAACCATAATTGAAAACTTTTGTTACTTTGCCTCTTTTCGAAATCATGATATAATCTTTTTTAATTCCTTACTATTATAACGAGGCGAATGTACAAATTATTTTTCAAATATAGGTGTTTTAGAACCAGTAGCCATGATTTCTTTTTTTGTTCTCAAAAATGGGTGGCTCAAAGAGCTTGTATGTTCGTGAACTGCGGAACTCGGGGAATAGCGCATCGTGCTTACGCATGTAATCCACGATGTCGCGCAGCGACGGCACGTTCAGGGCGTTGCCCTGCAATGCCGCCACCACGACCGAGCGCAGCCGCTCGATAACCTGGGCGTGGCTTCGCTGCGTGAGCGAGAAGTCCCACGACATTGCGAACACCTCGTCACGGAACACTTCAAGTTGTTCCGGCGACACATATTCCTCGGCGATGCGCTGCTCAATGTCGATGGCTTTAGTGCGCAAGCCTAAGTAGTTCGCCCACCGATGGTCGGTGAAACCGCAGAGGTTGGCGAGGTCGCGCCAGGGCGTGTTGATGTCGAGCAAGTCTATTACCTCGATGTCCTCGCGCCGTGCTACGGACTGCCGCCAGTTGGCGTAGAGGATTGAGCGGATTGCGCCGTTTTTGTCCGCCGGAGAAAGTCGGCAGTAGCAAGCCTCCTTGCGGAGCAAGCGCACAAATCTGCGATTAAGCGAGAGCAGAACCAAGCTTGCTTGAGCTATGCCGAGTATAAGCAGATTATCTAATCCTCGTGCCCTCGGTGTTCAGTATGATCACCGAGACACAAAAGGCGAAGTGCTTGAAGTCCTGACAGACTCCGAGGAAATAACTGGGCAGCGCGTTGTCGAGCGTAAACTCCTCAATCTCACGGCAAATGCGGTGAAAATCATTACTCGTTACCCTTTCCCCTTTACTCATCAATTCCTCAATGCTCGGCATTGAGGAATTGATTCCAGAGCCGTAGCACACTTCGGCGTTGAACTGCTGGCAAGTGGAAAGCGTCTGACAAAGGTTTGTCATCCGCACGCCACCGCTGACGCGGTGACTCGTGCTGCAAACTTTGTCGAGCTGAAGGTTCATCGTCCTCAATGAGTTTGAGGATATTATAGGGCATCATGTTGTCGCCGCCCCACGGCATATAGGAGAGCGACTTGTCGATGATGGTTGGCACCATATCGACATCCTCCTTGAATACCTTGCCCGAGTCCACCTGAAACACCGCCGAGGCGTTCAAGCCGGGAATGGTCTCTACACTATTAAAATTTAACTCCATAATTCTGCGATTTTTGATGTCGCAAAATTATGGAGTTGTGAGGTCAGTCTAAAAGACAACAGTTAATCTGCTGCTTCTATGTATTCTTTGACGTATTTATCACAACATGAATCAACTAAATTTTCGTAAATGTGTAGTTTTTTGACAACTTGTTTTATATCAACCACTCCTGAACCAAATAGAGTTTCAGGCTCAACAACAGCTATCGTCATATATGCTCCTGAGCCGAATCTTTGTGGTTTATGAATTTCCTTGTCAGAGAATTTGCCTTCTTTTTCATTCATAAGTATATCAAAAAGTCTGTTTCTAATCTCTGAGCGGTTTTCGTAGTCGCACCAAATTTTGAAGCACAGTTTTTGTTCCTCGAACTGTAAATACATTTCTATCTTATCATCTACACCAATGAAATACCACCATGCACCGAGGAAGCCTCCAGAAGGATTTGCGACATAACTCCAAGATGCTATATCAATGTGCTTGTTCAACTCTTGATAGAATCCTTGCCATGCATACCAGCCCCACTCAGATACGGGAACTTTACTAAACTTTTGGGTGTCATCTTCAATTTCTTGAAGGCGGTCAAAATAATTCAATACAAATGTATGTTTACCTTTATAATTCTTCAATAGAGCAAGAATGTCATCACGAAGAATCACATTATATCCACCTTCAGAAATTTTGTTGATAATTGATTTAGGCTCATTGCCAGTTTTCAGATAAACAAAGTATAGTTTATCGCGATGACCATCATATTCCTCGTGAACAATTTCTTTGTATCGCTCCAATTGCTTGTCATGTTCTGTAGTTTCGGTTTTATCTTCGATAGCAATGAATATGTCATCATTGACCTCAACCCAGATGTCAATGTTTTTCCATTGACGACCCACGTCAATCTTTTCAATGTGCAAATTATCGTTTTGGGCTAAAAGTTTAACGAAACTTTGCCCTAATTTGCACAATTCCTCATCTATTGCCATATAATGAGGACAGGCGCATTTAATAAGCCATGCGAAAAAAGCGTCTTGGCTTAATTCGGAAGTGGCAAATTCAAAAATATTTGGAAGTTTAATATCGGCCATAATTCTTTACAGTTAATGAATCATACTACAAAGGTATAGTTTTATTCTTGAATTGCGGGTATTTGACAGTTAAATAAGGTTAAGCCGCCTGCACAGGCGGTTTTTCGTTGTACCTTTGTAGCTATATTTTGCTGTATACGACAACATGAACTACAAATTGACCATCACAAAGTCGCGCAACGCGCGCTGCTTCTACATCCAGACCTCCTACCGCAAGAGTGACGGCAGGATGTCGACGAAGACGGTGAGACGCCTGGGCAGCGAGAAGAAGATCAAGGAGCTGTATGGCGCTGACGATGCCGAGGCATGGGCGCGCGCGCAGCTGGCGCAGATGCGCGAGGCCGACCGCTCGGGCAGGCAGGGCGTGGTGCTGGAGCTGTTCACCGACAAGCTCGTCGGCTCTTCGGAACGCATCTTCAACGGCGGCGACGTGTTCATCGAGAAGGTGTGTTCCATGCTGGGGCTTAAGGATATTTGCGCCGGCATCAGCGCGTGCCGCGGCTTCAAGTTTGACCTGTGGCGGCACATCACGCGTATGATATGCTGCCGCATTCTCCATCCGGGCTCCAAGCTGTCGGACTATGCCAATAGTGCCCGTTTCATTGAACGCGACAAGTTGAGACTGGAGAACTTCTACCGCAGCCTTGACGTGTTGGCGGACAATTTTGACGGCATCCAAAGCGCGATTTACCGCAACACGGTCTCGGGCATGGGGCGCAGGACGGGTGTGATATACTACGACTGCACGAACGTGTTCTTCGAGACTGAGAGTGATGACGATTTCCGCAAGTACGGCCACTCGAAAGAGAACCGCCCCAATCCCATTGTGCAGATAGGGCTGTTCATGGACATGGACGGCCTTCCGCTGGCCCTGTGCGTCCACCCGGGCAACAAGTCGGAGCAGCAGACGCTGCAGCCCCTCGAGGAGATTCTAGCAGACAAGTTCGGGCTGAGCAAGTTCGTGGTGTGCACCGACGGCGGACTGGGCTCTCAAGACAACAGGCGCTACAATGTCACCGAGGACCGCAACTTCATCACGGTGCAGTCCATCAAGAAGCTGAAAGCGCACCACCAACAATGGGCGCTCAGCCCCGACGGGTGGCGCTTGCGGCCGCGACTGCGCGATGACGCGCATACCCGCTGCAAGCAAATATACGACCTCGGCGAGATTGACCTTGACGAGTATGCGGATGACACTTTTTACAAGGAGCGCCTGACCGACGAGAAAGCGTTTGAGGAGCACCTGATTGTCACCTACAGCCGCAAGTACGACCTGTACCAAAAGAAGACACGGCAGCGGCAGATCGAGCGGGCAATCAAGAAAATCAACCGCGGGGAGATCAACCGGCCAAAGTCGCCCAACGACTGCCGCCGGTTCATGAAGGACACGTACTTTGACGGCGAAGGCAACCCGCTGGAGGTCATCACAGCCGCCGCGCTCAACAATGAGCTGATAGAGCATGAGGCACAATTCGACGGGTTCAGCGCGCTGGCCACAGGACTCGACGACGACCCCTGCGAGATAATCAAGGTCAACTCCTGGCGCTGGGAAATCGAGGACTGCTTCCGCATCGGCAAGTCCGACCTGAAGATGCGGCCTGTGTTCGTGCGCAACGAGAACCGGATCAGGGCGCACCTGCTCATCTGCTTCATCGCCTTGCTCGCCCTTAAAATCCTCCACAAGCAGCTGAATGAGAATTTCCCGGTAGCGCAAATCAGAAAAACGCTGGCACAAATGAACCTGCTCCAGCTTGAAGGCTTCGGCTACGTGCCGGCTTTCAACAACGACACACTGGCGCAGGAAATTCAGAAAAACGCAAATATACACATCGACACGCAGATAATCACACCGGCAAAAATCAGGAGCAACTACCGCCTCGCACGAAAATGTTAATCTAATGTTAAATCTTCAACCAACAAAAATATAGCTACGACGAATGTGGTGTAACTATATGTATACCAGCCGTATGCAACACAAACTGTCAAAGATGGGAATTTACAACTTTCCCCCCATTCCCGCAAATTATCATATATTATCGTCCGCATCACCCCTCCGCCGGCCCTCTCCGCCTCGGCCCGTTCCGTCAGGCCGTTCGCCATGCCCCGGCTACGCCGTGGCCTTTATTATTAAGGTGTGCAGCCCTTCAGTGATTTTTTTTGGAAAAAAGTCGCCGAAAAATTTGGCCGGTTCGGAAAAGTGGTTGTACCTTTGCACCGCTTTTCGCCCGAGGGGCGATGAGCGGGAGAGATCCTTGACATGATTCGCAACCGATTTAGGTAAAGACGTAGTACAAGAGAGAACAAGGGACAAGAAAGATTGTCCCCGCTCAATTCACGACTACCCAAGAGATAAAGCAGGAAATCATCACCGGGCCACGGGGCGGACTCAATTCGGCGCATGTCCATCAATTTTTTTCTGAAAAGAAAGAGAAAAGACATACTAACAACGAAGAGTTTGATCCTGGCTCAGGATGAACGCTAGCGACAGGCTTAACACATGCAAGTCGAGGGGCAGCGGGGAGGTAGCAATACTTCCGCC
>Ga0256407_10013481_pt1 | contig 10928 bp, 8 predicted proteins | sample RumenRJG_04DNA_FD_193489 | JGI IMG/M metagenome (GOLD analysis project Ga0256407, IMG submission 193489) | Bovine rumen microbial communities from Lethbridge, Alberta, Canada - RJG_04 | ecosystem: Host-associated > Mammals > Digestive system > Stomach > Rumen | place: Canada: Alberta | collected... | reverse complement strand
AACGGACTTCAGTCCTCATCGATCCCTACGACAGGATTTGTTGATCCGATGCTTGGTACGGTACCTGTTACCCCTGTCGGTAACGGAATCGATAATTCACTTAATTCCGGCAATAACGGAAATCAGAATCAGTAAAAATCATGTGGATGTTACTTACGCTGTTTTACGGCCTTGTTAAGGGAGGCCGTGAAATAGTAAAGAAGAAAGCAATTGAAAAGAGTACTGTTTTTGAAGTACTCTTTTTTTATACACTGTTTGCCTTTTTATTCCTGATCCCCGGCGCGGTGATGGATCCTAAGGATAATATCACGGGACTGTCTTATATACAGCTTGGATTTATCGCTATCAAATCTTTTGTGATCTTCATTGCCTGGATATGCAGCTTTAAGGCTATAGAGAAGATCCCCATCAGTGTCTACGGACTGCTGGACTTATCCAGAGTAATCTTCGCCACACTTCTTGCGGTATTTGTACTGGGGGAGACGATTGGCAGAACACAGATACCGGGACTTATACTTGTGGCTTTGGGACTCGTACTTCTTAAGTTCGGATCAAAGAAAGAACCGGAAAAGAGCGGCACGATCTACATCTTTATGGCGTTGCTCTCATGTCTCCTTAATGCCGTGTCGGGCATGATGGATAAGATCCTGACAAATGAGGAGCTGGATATAGGAATGACTCCGGGACAGCTGCAGTTTTGGTATATGCTGTTTCTTACCATGTTCTACGGGATGTATTTTTTCTTTTCGAAGACAAAGCTTGATCTTAAGAAGAATCTTAAGAATTACTGGATATGGATATTGAGCATTATGTTCGTGCTTGCCGACAGAGCTTTGTTCGTTGCCAATAAGGATCCGGCTTCAAGAGTCAGCATCATGACACTGATCAAGCAGTCAGGCTGTCTGGTGACCATCCTGGGGGGCAGACTGATCTTCAAAGAAAAAAATATTGTAAAAAAACTTGTTTGTGCCGCAATAATTATTACCGGTATCGTCATTGGAGTATTATGATGTTGATCTCTGCACTCATACTCATTTTTATGATCGTTATACTGCCTCTGGAAACAGGGCGTTTGTTGGCGCGCTTTGACAGGACCCCGGGAAGAGATACGGGCATGGTATTTCTTGCGGGATTTCTGTTTCAGATCGTGTTGTTTTTCCCTGTGGCACTTGGCTGCATGTTCTTTATCAGACAGGATAATTTCGCTGTGTGCACCAGGATATATCTGATACTGAGCCTGATACCGGCTGTTGCGGGCGCGATATGCAGAGTAAAGGAACTGAAGGAAAGAAAGCCTGAGGCCCCTGAGAAAGCCGCGAAACCTGAGGTATACAGCAATACCGGAGAAGTTAAGAACGGGAAGTTCAGGGATGCGGAGAAGATGATCCTCTGGGGAGCTTTCCTTGTTATCCTTGCGTTTCAGCTTTACAAGGCGGTTACAACGGCCTTTATCGACGGCGATAATACTTTCTATGTAACGCAGTCGCTTATCGCACAACAGCAGGGAGTGATGTTTACAAATCTCCCTTATACGGGAGGCCCCACGTCTCTTGATATGAGACACGCTCTCGCAGTGCTCCCTCTCTGGTTTGCTTATCTTGCAAAAATCAGCGGGATCCATGCAACGGTACTTTGCAAGACGGTTATGCCGCTTTTTCTGATACCTCTTACATATCTGGTATTTTTCGAGATCGCTAAGATCCTCTATCCGGAAGAAAATAATAATATTCCGTTTTTCCTTTGTATCGTTGCGATATTCGAGATGTTCGGAAGCGTATCTATATATACGGCGGAGAGATTTTTCCTGACAAGGACATGGCAGGGAAAAGCAATGCTCGGAAGTGTGGTGATACCTGTTATCATACTTGGGCTCCTTTTACTGGCGAAAAGTTACGGCGAAAAAGAAGGCGCCGGAGTAAAAACGGCATGGTATCTGATCGTAAGCACGGGAATACTTTCGGGGATATGTACGTCTCTGGGAGCGGCATATTCCGCAGGACTTGTGGCGACGGGATGTTTTATCCTGGCAATATGTAAGAAGAAGCCCGGGATTTTCGTAACGGGCCTGCTTGCATGTATCCCGCAGGTGTTGTATATGGCGGCTTATGTTTTGCTTAAGTGATCAATGATCAAAAACAGATATTTGGGTGGAAAGAATGTTATCAAGATTATGGGCATATCTTGAACTGAATATAGCGACTTTATTGAATTATGCGGGGACCGGATTCCTGCTGCTTATCTATGCGGCTGCCTTTTCTTATCTTTTGATATCGGAAAAGGATAAAGCAAAGAGGGTGATCTTTGTATGGACTCCGGGACTTATTTTGATCGCTTTTTTCATGCCGCCCGTCAGATATCTTTTCATGAGATTCATCGATAAGAATGACACATACTATCGCATGTTATGGATGGTTCCGGTAGCCATGACAGTGGCCCATGCTTTTACAAGGATATGTGCGGGATTTAAGCTTATAGGGCTTCCCGTAGCGGCGGCAATGATCATACTTTGCGGAGGAAATGTCTATAAATCGGTGGCAGGCCCCCTTGTGATCGCTTCAAAGGCGCAAAATGAGTATCATATACCGCAGGAAGTGATAGAAACAGCGGATATCATAATGGAAAAAGAGCAGGGGCACAGAGTAAAAGCCGTGATGCCTCTGGATTTCACGTCATATATCAGGCAGTACGATACGAATATCTATCTTGCATACGGAAGAGAACTGATCATGCGTCAGGACGCATATGATGAGCTATATTCAATGCTTTGCGAGGAACCTGTGGATATTGAGAAAATGCGCGAAGCGGCTGTTCCCAGACAGGTGAGTTATTATGTATTCCCCAAGACTTCAAGCTTTTTAAAAGATCCTGAAAGCTGCGGCCTTGAAAAGGCGGGAGAAACCGAAAATCACGTCATTTACAGGGATCCCGAAGAGCTGGAATACATGTCAGGCATATCTTATTACTATTTTACGGATTGATCCTACGGACTTTAATATAATACCCAAATCAGATATAATTAGCCTTAGGTTTTGAGGGTAAACTGTATTTTATATTGGGAGGTTAAACAATGGCATCAAAGAAAACATCAAGTGAAACTTCGTCCTCCGGAGCTACCATCCGAGACAAGTTTGACAAAGAACTTTTCAAGAGAAGTGTCCTCTACAATATCAAGACGCTTTATCGCAAGACGATCGAAGAGGCGACACCCCAGCAGGTATTTCAGGCTGTTTCCTATGCGATAAAGGACCAGGTCGTTGATATGTGGATGGTCACACAGGAGCAGTACGAGAAGAAGGATCCCAAGACGGTCTACTATCTGTCCATGGAATTCCTTATGGGACGTGCACTCGGAAACATGATGATCAACATGAAGGCTTACGAAGGCGTGAAAGAAGCGCTGGATGAGCTTGGACTTGATATAAATGTTATCGAGGATCAGGAGCCCGATGCGGCTCTCGGAAACGGTGGCCTGGGAAGACTTGCTGCATGTTTCCTTGATTCACTGGCATCCCTTGGATATCCCGCATACGGATGCGGTATCCGTTATCGCTACGGTATGTTCAAGCAGCAGATAAGGGACGGATATCAGGTTGAGGTACCTGATAACTGGCTTGAGAACGGCAATCCTTTTGAGCTTCGCCGCAGTGAATATGCCAAGGAGATCAAGTTCGGCGGATATGTAAATGTCCGCGTGGACGAGAACGGAAGAAACAACTATTACCAGGAAGGTTACCAGTCCGTAAAGGCTATCCCTTACGATATGCCGATAGTGGGCTACGGAAACGGCATCGTTAATACTCTGAGAATATGGGATGCTACTCCGGTAGATGTATTCCGCCTGGATTCATTTGATAAAGGTGATTATCAGAAAGCGGTAGAGCAGGATAATCTTGCAAGGAATATCGTAGAGGTCCTCTATCCCAATGATAATCATTACGCAGGTAAGGAGCTCAGACTCAAGCAGCAGTACTTCTTCATATCGGCATCCGTTCAGGAAGCTGTTGCGAAGTATATGCGTACTCATAAGGATATCAAGAAGTTCTACGAGAAGGTTACTTTCCAGTTAAATGATACACATCCTACAGTTGCGATCCCCGAGCTTATGAGGATCCTTATGGACGAGTATTACCTCACATGGGATGAGGCATGGGAAGTTACTACCAAGACATGCGCATATACCAATCATACCATTATGGCTGAGGCTCTTGAAAAGTGGCCTATCGAGCTCTTCTCAAGACTTCTTCCCAGAATCTATCAGATCGTTGAAGAGATCAACCGCCGCTTTGTTCTTGAGATCCAGGCTAAATATCCCGGTGACCAGGAGAAGGTTCGCAAGATGGCGATCATCTATGACGGACAGGTTAAGATGGCTCATCTCGCTATCTGTGCCGGCTACTCCGTAAACGGTGTTGCAAGACTTCATACCGAGATCCTTAAGACTCAGGAGCTTAAGGACTTCTATGAGATGTTCCCTGATAAGTTCAACAACAAGACAAATGGTATAACACAGAGAAGGTTCTTACTTCATGCCAATCCTCTTCTTGCCGACTGGGTAACCGCTCATATCGGTGATGACTGGATCACAGATCTTTCAAAGATCAAGAAGCTCAAGGTTTATGCTGATGATGAAAAGGCTCAGAGCGAGTTCATGAATATCAAGTATCAGAACAAAGTTCGCCTTGCAAAATATATCAAGGAGCATAACGGAGTTGATATCGATCCCAGATCCATATTTGACGTACAGGTTAAGCGTCTGCACGAATATAAGAGGCAGTTGCTCAATATCCTGAATGTTATGCATCTGTATAACGAGCTCAAGGATCATCCGGATGTGTTCTTCTATCCCAGAACATTTATTTTCGGTGCGAAGGCGGCAGCAGGTTACCGCAATGCCAAGCTCACCATTAAGCTTATTAATTCCGTTGCTGATGTCATCAACAATGATCCCGCCATCGGTGGCAAGATAAAGGTTGTATTCATTGAGGATTACCGTGTATCCAATGCGGAGATAATCTTTGCGGCATCCGATATCTCGGAGCAGATCTCCACCGCTTCCAAGGAAGCATCCGGAACAGGTAACATGAAGTTCATGTTAAACGGTGCACTGACCCTCGGAACAATGGATGGTGCGAATGTTGAGATCGTCGAAGAAGTAGGTGCAGAGAATGCATTTATCTTCGGTCTCTCATCCGATGAGGTCATCAATTACGAGCAGCACGGCGGATACAATCCGATGGATATCTTCAACAATGATCAGAATGTGAGACGTGTTCTCATGCAGCTTATCAACGGAACATACTCCAAGGATACAGAGCTGTTCAAGCCGCTTTATAATTCACTCCTTAACACCGAGTGCACGGCAAGAGCTGATACATACTTTATCCTCAAGGATTTCGAATCCTATGCAGAGGCTCGTGCAAAGGCTGTGGAAGCTTATCAGGATGAGGCTCGCTGGGCTCGTTCTGCGATACTTAATACCGCCTGCGCAGGTAAGTTCTCTTCAGACCGTACTATCAAGGAATATGTGGATGATATCTGGCACCTTGATAAGGTTAAAGTTAAGAAGTGATCGGAAGAAGATAATAGCTGAGATCAGTATGAAAATCCGACGGTTTAATGCCGTCGGATTTTTTGTGTGAGTGTATTCGACAGTTGTCCGTAAAGGTTAAATTGCTTATAATTAATCAGTGTTTTTTGTTTATCAGGGAGCTCAAGTGGAGATATTATTTTACAGATACGGAAGCATATGCGAACCCGACATGATAGAAGCTTTTGAGAAGCTTGGCATCACTGTTGTGGAAGAAAAAAGCATGATAACGGATAAGGGCAGAAAACCTTCCGATATCGTGCAGGATGTTGCGGACATGCTTCGCGGGAGAAGATTTATCTTCGTATTCAGTGTAAATTTTTTTCCTCCCGTGTCGGAGATATGTCAGATCGCCGGAGTTCCTTATGTGTGCTGGACTGTTGACTGTCCGGTGTTGGAACTGTTCTCACCTTCGCTTTCCAATCCCTGTAACAGGGTCTTTCTTTTCGACAGGAATCAGTATCTGTATTTTAAAGATCGCAATCCCGGTAAGATCTTCCATCTTCCCCTCGGATCAAATCCGAACAGATGGGATAAAGTGATCGCCGGAGCTTCGGCGAATGATGCGGGGAGATTTGCGGGTGATGTTTCATTTGTCGGTTCTCTCTACAGTGAGAAGAATCCTTATCGCAGGCTGGATAATATTTCGGAATATGCGAAGGGCTACATACGCGGGATAGTGGAAGCTCAGCTTCAGATTTACGGTTATAATTTCATCGGGGAGATGCTTGATGAAAAGATAATGGAAGAGATGAAAAAGATCATCCCCGATATGCAGCAGTCTCTTATTAACGGTGATAAAGAAGCTGAGAGATATCTGATGGCAAACTGTTTTGTCGGAACCGAGATCGCAGAGGAAGAGCGAGAGAGGATCTTTGCGAAGCTTGGAAAGAACTGCGCTGTCGATCTCTATACCAGAAGCTATACAGAGGGACTTGAAGAAAAGTGTAAAGCGGCAGGGACTGAAATATTCTTTGATAAAAAGGAGAAGTCAGATCTTTGCGGAGTGCATATTCGTGACGGAGTAAGAACTCTCGATGAGATGCCGCTTGTTTTTAATAAGAGCAGGATAAATCTGAATATAACGATGAGACCCATATCTTCGGGGCTGTCGTTACGTATATTTGATATATGTGCCTGTGGAGGAATGCTTTTAACAAATTATCAGGAAGAGCTGCCGGAGATGTATGAACCGGGTGTTGAAGTCGAGATGTATTCTTCGCAGGAAGAACTCTGCGATAAGGTTGCTTATTACCTTGAGCATGACAGCGAAAGACAGAAAATAGCAAGACGCGGATATGAGAAGACTGTGAGTGCTCACAGATGGGATCTCAGAATGAGCGAAATGATAAGTATGATCTACAAAACACTGTAGAGGTGTTTAAGGTTTTAAAACTATGAAAAAAGAAGAAAAAGATAAAACAGAAGAAGAGAAAAAAATCCCGGAGACGGTTGAAGCGGAAAGCAATAATTACGACTTTATAAGGGAAAAGATAAAAGACCGTCCTATAAATCGTAAGAAGCTCCTGCGCAGGACACTGCTAACCGCAGGTATGGCGGTGATATTCGGACTCATAGCGTGTATCACATTCCTGTTGCTTGAGCCGGTGTTCGGTAAGCTGTTGAATTCGGGTCAGGGGATGGAACTGACTCCTGTTGAATTAAATGAAAATGCGGAGAACGAACTTATCCCTACAGAAACTGTTCAGATCATTGATGAAGACAGGGAGGAAGGCTATCAGATAGCGGTGGAGAAGCCTCTCGATGAGATGAGTCTGAACGATGACGATGTTGTTGTGAGTGGCAATTCGTCTAACGGTGACGGGAGCCTTAGCGGAAACGGTGCTTCGGGAACGAAGGCTTCGGGTAAGGAAACAGACGGAAAAGATGATCTTGAACTTGAAGATTATCGTCAGTTATACAGAAAGAAGTATTCGTTAAGTGTTGAGGTTTCCAAAAGTCTGGTTACGATAACCGCAAATGAGGATGCGACGAACTGGACAGATGAAAAGGAACTTCGTGAGCATATGACAACCGGAGTGCTGGTGGGGGAGAACGGTTATCAGCTGCTGATCCTGGCTGACAGTACAAGGATAGGCGGCAATAAGCCTTCCGATAATATGCGTGTCAGATTCTTCAATGGAGATTATGCCGATGGAGTAACGCTTCTAAGATATGATAAAGATACAGGCCTGGCCGTATATGCCATACAGTTAAGCGATATTCCCACCGCTGCCAAAGAAGACATAAAGATCGCCGTGATAGGTACTTCATCCACTTCATCGGTTCTCGGCAATGCTGTCATTGCGGAGGGAATGCCGCTTGGTTCCGAGTCGGTGTGCTATGGTGCGGTAACAAGTTCCGGCAGGACAAGTACCGGAATAGATTGTTCATATCAGTTATTAACAACGGATATTTACGGAAGTACCGATGCCAGCGGTGTATTGACAAATATGAAGGGTCAGCTTGTGGGTATCATATGCAACGGGAAAAATGATACGGGACTTGAAAACATGGTATGCGCGTACGGCATAAGCGGTATAAGGTCACTGATCGAAGATCTCTCCAATAATGTGGATCGTTCTTATCTGGGTATCTATCCGGCTGAAGTTGATTATGATGCAAAGAGAGAATATGATATTCCGGACGGAGTATATATCAAAGATGTTGATATTGATTCACCGGCAATGCAGGCAGGCCTTCTTCGCGGAGATATACTGATCAGTATAGACGGTACAGGCATGCTGACAGTTGGAGAGTATATGACGATACTGAGGGGACATAAGCCGGAGGATACGATAAAGATCGTATATGCAAGGTCAAACGGAAGTACATATGTTACCATGACAGGTGAAGTCGAGCTGGGATTCAGACCGGAGAAGTGATACAGATAAAACAGAAAGGAAAGTTTTATGAAGTATATAAAAGATTTTGAAGAAGGAAATAAGATAAGAGGCATCTACTACTGCAAGACAAAGCTTTCGACGGAGACTAAAGCCGGAAAACCTTATGACAGCTTAAACCTCCAGGATCGTACAGGCGTCATAGATACCAAGGTTTGGGAACCCAACAGCCCGGGGATAAAGGAATATGAAGCAGGTGATTATATAGAGATCACAGGTGATGTTATCGTATTCAACGGCGCAAAGCAGCTTCGTGTATCAAGTATCCGCAAGTGCGGTGAAGATGAATATGATCCGGGTGATTACATGCCGGTTTCTTCCAAGAATATCGATGAGATGTTTAAAGATCTCATTGCCCTGGTTGATTCAGTTGAGAATAAGTATTTAAAACAGCTTTTGGAGAGCTTTTTTAAAGATGATAAATTTGCGGCTACATTCAGAAAGTCATCTGCAGCGAAGACTGTTCATCATGCTTTTATCGGAGGACTGTTGGAGCATACATTAAGCGTTGCAAAGCTTTGCGATTACATGAGCGGATGCTATCCTCTTATTAAGAGAGACCTGCTTGTGACCTGTGCTTTGCTTCATGACATAGGAAAGACAAAAGAGATCTCGCCTTTCCCGGAAAATGATTATACCGATGCCGGACAGTTAGTTGGTCATATTATTATCGGTACTCAGATGGTGGAAGAGAAAATCAAAACGATAGACGGATTCCCGGAAGGGCTTTGCAGAGAAGTCGAGCATTGTATTCTTGCTCATCACGGAGAACTTGAATTCGGATCACCCAAGAAGCCTGCGTTACTTGAAGCCATGGCGCTTTCTCTCGCAGATAATATGGATGCCAAGATCGAGACTTTCTCGGAGAATCTCCTTGCGAGTCCGCAGACAGACTGGCTGGGATTCAATAAATACCTCGACAGCAATATTCGAAAAACCGGAGAAGTATAATGAGTTCATTTGTTAAAAATCAGGAAACTGAATTATTGATAACAGATCTCGGTTCGGAAGGGGAAGGCATCGGCAAGGTCGATGGCTTTCCTTTTTTTGTAAAGGGGGCAGTGCCGGGAGACCGCATCCTTGCAGGCGTCACCAAGGTCAAGAAAAATTATGCATTCGCAAGAGTGATAAAGATTCTTGAACCCTCAACGGATCGTGTTTCTCCGAAGTGCGAAGCGGGCAGACGTTGCGGAGGATGCAGGCTGCAGAGCCTGTCCTATGAGGCGCAGCTTAGATTCAAAACGGATAAAGTCAAAAATGATCTGATGAGGATAGGCGGTGTTCGGGAAGAAATTCTTGATCGGATCATGGAACCCATTATCGGTATGAATGATAATGCGGAAGGTCCCTGGCGCTATCGCAACAAAGCCCAATACCCTTTTGGGCGCGACAAGGAAGGACGGATAGTTTACGGTTTCTATGCGGGAAGGACACATGACATCATCACCTGCGATGACTGTCTGATATCTGCGCCTGAGAATAAGGTAATACTTGAGAATATAGTATCCTGGATGAACGAGCATGATCTGGATCCATATGATGAGACAAATGGAACGGGGCTTGTCAGACATGTGTTGATAAGAAAGAGCAGATCATTCGGTGAGCTCATGGTCTGTCTCGTAATAAATTCCAGGAAGCTTCCAAGGGAAAAGGAACTGCTTGAAAAGCTTGTTCACTGCGAAGGGATAGTATCCGTATCATATTCGGTCAATACGGAAAATACCAATGTGATAATGGGTAAGGAATATAAGACGATCTACGGTAGGGATACAATAAAGGATCGCATCGGTGAGCTGGAGTTTAATATATCTCCGCTGTCGTTTTATCAGGTGAATCCGGTGCAGACCGAAAAGCTGTATTCTACGGCATTGGAGTTCGCTGATCTAAGCGGTGACGAGATCGTGTGGGATCTTTACTGCGGAATAGGTACCATATCTCTTTTCCTTGCAAGACATGCGAGAAAAGTATGCGGAGTGGAGATAGTCCCTCAGGCGATCGATGATGCAAAGCAGAATGCTGAAAGTAACGGTATATCAAATGCGGAATTCTATGTGGGAGCAGCTGAAGAAGTTCTTCCGGCATATTACGAAAAGAACTCGGATGAGATGACGCATCCCGATGTTGTGGTTGTAGATCCACCGCGAAAAGGCCTTGATGAAAAGTGCATTGAAACGATCGTAAAGATGGCACCGGAAAAAGTGGTATATGTAAGCTGTGATCCCGCAACAATTGCGAGAGACATAAAGATCTTCACTGAAAACGGATATGCATTAAAGAGAGTCAGAGCATGTGATATGTTCCCGCAAACGGTGCATGTGGAGACGGTTGTCTTGCTTTCCAAGGGCGAGGTCGACTCGAAAAAGATTCGGGTTGAGTTCTCTTTGGAAGATATGGATATGTCCGAATTTCAGGATGGGGCAACCTACACGCAGATCAAG
>Ga0256407_10013480_pt1 | contig 10929 bp, 6 predicted proteins | sample RumenRJG_04DNA_FD_193489 | JGI IMG/M metagenome (GOLD analysis project Ga0256407, IMG submission 193489) | Bovine rumen microbial communities from Lethbridge, Alberta, Canada - RJG_04 | ecosystem: Host-associated > Mammals > Digestive system > Stomach > Rumen | place: Canada: Alberta | collected... | reverse complement strand
TGCATCTTGAACTGCCCGACGTTCATATGTTTTTTACGCCGGTCGTCAACTGGGGAAAATACAAGGAAGAAAACAGCAGACTTGTCATGCCTGTTACTGTCCGTCTGAATCATGCGATTGCTGATGGTTATCTGGTGGCAAACGTATTTAGGCTCTTAGAACAGGAGATTGGGGGATTCGTAGAGCTTTAATCGACATATTCCAGTTTTTCGAACTGTTGTGGATTCGGTCGGGACGCAATTCGCCATGACGACAGGTTCGCAAACGCAGGGCGTTTGCTCACTGTCGCGGCATTCGCCGTATATGTCCGAAAAATCCTTTATCCGCTTGCGAGCGAGCTCGCAGCGTCTGCAGTATTTTTCGTCCACGCATGGCTCATTGCTTACGCGCAAACTTCCAGTTGTCAAAAAGCTGCAATCCTTCACCTCCTGGCGATAGCACGGCTCATTTACAATTGTGTTGAGTAGATTATTCGCATACGTTATACTTTTAATAAAGAGAGGGAGGTGCATCTTAGTGAATAAAGAGTCTTTCGCATTTGTTATTTATATGATTCATGCATGCGCAAACAGCTGGCGTAAAGTACCATCTGATGTTTATAAACTATTGCAGAATAGTGGATGTATCGATAATTATCTTGTCCCTCATTATGATGTTCTCCATACTCAGGGAACAGAATATATTGTTGAAGATATTAAAGAATATCTTGGGATCAGAGGTGTGAATATATGATTGTTTATCATGGTTCGATTATTACAGTTGATAAGCCGGATGTTAATCACTCATATCGCCCGCTGGATTTTGGTAAAGGGTTTTATGTGACATCAGTCCGTGAACAGGCTGAACGATGGGCCAAAAGAAAGGCGGCCCTGCTCGGAAGCGACAAGGCAATTATTAATGTCTACGAGATGAAGGAAAAAACAGAGGGATTAAAAGTCAAATCATTTGCCCCGGATTTGATGGATTGGATTGATTTTGTCTGTGAATGCCGCGACGGTAAGACCGAATATCAGAAATATGATCTGATTTACGGCAAGGTAGCCAATGACCGGGTCTTTCGGGTTGTGGATATGTATCATACTGGAATTTGGGATAAAGAAAGGGCCTTGAAAGAGATCAAAGTATATCCCACATACGATCAGATCGCTTTTATTACGCAGGAAGCTATTGAAAAGCTTTTGGTATTTAAGTTTTTTCAGGAGGTGTAAACAATGACAGGGGATGTATTGGAAAGAATATATCAGGAGAGTCTTGAAGAACGTATCATCTCCTACCTTGCAGAAACAGAAAAGATATCTCTGGAAAAGGCAATGAGCATTTATTACAACAGTAAACTTGCGGGTAAAATCCACGAAGGGGAGTATGGTATCCAATACCTGGATTATAAAGTTCTGGTTCAGATTTTGTGCGAAACAGAGGCAGACCTTGTACAAAAAACGAAAGAGCTTCAGAGCAAATGATACCCTTCCTTGCTATCAATACGAAAGCTCCTTACTTTAACCTTCACCTGAGCGGCCTTGGAATGATGTATGGCAGCGGATGACAACAGAATAATACCATTACATAGAACGGTCTTGAGGCGAAAACCTTCGAGGCCGTTATATTGTCAGAAATGATGCGGCAGTCCGGAACCCCGGGATATGAATTGTCGACATGGCATAGCACCCTGCAGGCTGCTCCGCATCTCTAATAAGTCAATAATGATTCCAAAAACAGTAAGGAAAGCATGCTGTACTAATGACATATGATGACGACAACTTCCAGTTTGTGGAGCAGTAAAATGAGTTTAGTTACGAAAACAATCGACAGTCGAATCCTCGGTAAGGAAATGAATCTGGCAGTCTATCATCCAGCTGTTAATGATAGCAGCGCCCTGCCAGTTCTGTATTTCCTTCACGGAAGAACAGGAAACGAAAGCCTTCTTCAGTGGCTTGGAACGGAGAAGACAGCAGATGCCATGATTGAGGCAGGAGAAATACAGCCCCTGATTGTAGTATGCCCGAATCTGGACAACAGCAGGGGGATCAACTCTGCCGAGCTTTATCGAGAGGTTAAGGGCAAATACGGCATCGTCCACAAAGGGCGGTATGAAGACTATCTGCTTGACGAACTCATACCATTTGTTGACAATACATTTCATACCATCCTGGATCGCTCAGCAAGATATATCGGCGGCATTTCCTCCGGGGGATACACTGCTTTAAGTATAGGGTTGAGACACCAGGAACTGTTTTCCAAAATCGGTGGACATATGCCGGCCATTGACTTGTCCTACGCAGACGAAGACGAGTGTTATTTCGCGGATGAAACGATGTGGCTGAAAAACGACCCAATTTCTATTGCGAAACAGACATTTTTCGATGATTTGCAAGTATTCCTGGACGATGGAAAAGAAGACGAGGGGCAGTTCTATCGTGCCTGCGAAAAGCTGTTTCAACTGCTGCAGCAGAACGGAGCCGATGTGCAAAACCACCTGTTTGAGGGGCATCACAGCGGAGACTACATCAGATTTAACATGGAAACCTATCTCCGGTTTTATAGCTCCCGTACATCTTCCAGCTTATGGGGGAGTTAACAACTATGGGAAACATTATATGGCTGATAATAATGGTGCCAGTAAGTATGCTGTTTACTGGTATAGGAGTTTATGCCTGGAAACGGAAAAAGCCAATGTGGTTCTGGTCAGGAAGTACAGTAAAAGAATCTGAAATCTCAAATATAGCTGCATATAACAGAGCAAATGGCATCATGTGGCTTGTCTTTTCATTGGTTATGTGGATCAGTACGATTCTTGGCGTTATGAATATGAAAGCGGGAGGAATTCTCTTAATTGCTGGCTGTATCATAGGAGTCCCTCTTCTTCCAATAGTTTATGGAAAGATTTACCGAAATTATAAAAAATGATGCCCGGTTGATAATTTCCGGTTTTTTCAGGAAGACAACTTCGGAAAGGAGAAACCATATGCCACGGCAGTCTATATTCGACATGAAATTTTCGAACGTGTTCCGCCTTCTGATCCAAAAGGCAGAGAGGAAAAACAGGACCCGTGCTGAGGTTTACGAAGTAACCGCGTGGCTCACGGGCTATACCCCTGAACAGATAGATGCTGCACTTGGCTCTGAGATTACCTATGGTACATTTTTCACCGATGCGCCTGCTTACAACCCCCGTGCCGGACTTATTCAAGGTAAGATCTGCGGCGTTCAGGTGGAGACAATAGATGATCCCTTGATGAAAAAGATTCGGCAGCTCGATAAGCTCGTCGATGAACTGGCAAAAGGAAAAACGATGGAAAAGATCCTACGATGAAGCAGAGCATTCCAGATAACAAACATGGCATACATTAATTGTACTGAATGGCGGAACACACGGGGAGAGATAATACTAAAGTTACGACAGCAGACCGAATTAATAACATTTTTTTTGAACGATAACATCGTTTATGTTTTCGTATAAAAAAAGTGTTAATAAAGAGGCAGCATGTACGGAAAAAATAATAAAACGTTTTTGACAATCATCAGCGCTGAAGGCAGTTATTGCCTCGGCGCTTTTTTTATCAGTGATCACATTCGTAACGAAGGAGGAAAACAATGGCAAAACTCAATGACATCCGTGCACTGGCGGAAAGCCATGCCGCGGAGATCGCCAGGTCCGTGCAGGCCTGGACCGGGTACCTGGATACGGCGGCAACGCTGTACCGGTATGACTTCCCGGAGACACTGCTGATCCACGCACAGCGTCCGGACGCAACGGCCTGTGCTGAAATGGAGATTTGGAACAACCGCATGGGACGGTGGGTCAACCGCGGCTCAAAGGGTATCGCCCTGATCGACGACAGCGGCCCCAGGAAAAGCCTGCGGTATGTGTTTGATATTTCCGACACACACATGGTACGCGGGGGAAAGACACCCTATATCTGGCAGATGGAATCCTGGGCCCAGCCGGAAATGTCCGATTACCTGGCAGACACCTATGGCCTTGAAACAGACCCGGAGGCTCCCCTTCCAACCGTGCTCATGTCCCTGGCAAGGGCACAGACAGAGGAAAATCTCAACGACGCTATGGATGGCCTCTCCTATGAGATCCAGGGAACGTGGCTGGAGGAACTTGGCCAAGATGCCGTCCGTGAAGGTTTCCGCAGGCTCATGGAAAACAGCACCTACTATATGCTGGCACGACGCTGTGGTCTTGATCCGTGGGAGGAACTCACCCCTGATGACTTTACTGGGATCACGAACTTCAATCGGCTCTCGGTCCTGTCCTTTCTGGGCAACGCAGCTCATGACATTGCAGAGCCTGTGCTCAGGGATATCGGCAGGGAGCTGATCCTGCGCTACCGCCTCCGTGCAGCGGAGCAGAAAATAGATGAATATATCAGAAAAGCCGGTTTTGAGGTTGAAAATGGAGAAGCCGGTGCATATAATGGATTTAGCGCGTTAATTCGTGAAAGCGCCAATGAGGAGCAGACTTCACAGGCCGGGATAGAAGAAAACGAAGGAGGAACAACAAATGGAAGTGACTTACACGAGGAAGGGAGATTACCTGTTTCCGAACCTGGCGATCAGCGAGGAGCCCATACAGTACGGGAAGTACGGGATGCTGAGGAAGACTTTCCTGAAGGAGAACAGGAAAAACTGGTATCAGAGCATGATGCTGACCGGGAAGCTGGAGAGACACCTGCAGGAGATCGACGAGACAGCAAACGACCAGATGGAGAGGATCTCGTCACAGATGGCACAGGCGGAAGGCGTGGACGAGAATCTGAAGGCAGCCGATCCGATGGCCTGGATACAGCAGATGAACAACATCCGGATCCGCGCGGAAGAGACCGTTCTGAGGGAATTGGTGTACAGCTGATCTCCGAAGACGACACGGATGATATCGATGAAACAGACATTACAGCTGCTGCCGGAAGTCCGGTCAGATCAGAGACTGGATCAACTTCCGGACCAGAAAAAACAGAAATACAGGAAACACCCGAAGCAGAGGACACCAGGTCCCCTGCTTTTTCTATTCCACCGATCATCACTTTTCCGGACCTGCCGACGGCTGCACAGCAGAAAAGGCAGATCGAGGAACGCATGGATGCTGTTTTTGCCGGCGAATCCAACATTCCTCCGGAAGTCATTGATGAGTTTCTTCGTACCGGCGGTAATCGTACAGGCAGCCAGCTCCGTATCATCTATCACTTCATGACAGACCCGTCTTCCGAGGATGCAGCAGAGTTTGTCCGGCGCGAGTACGGAAAAGGCGGGAAGGGGCTTGTCATAGGAGGGAAGGATTATTGTGTCTGGTTTGATGAAGCAGGTATGAAGTTTGCTGCAGGCCACTCCGTGGATGATCCTCTGATGGATAAGGCTTATCTGTCATGGGACGATGTCTCCGGCAGGATCCGCCAGCTCCTTGCCCAGGGGGAATATGCCCCTCAGTCCGTCCTTGACGCTGCGAGGGGAAACGCCCTGCGTGAGCACGCCACCGCGCTTGTCTATATGGAACACGACCTTGCCGACGGGATCGCGGACATCGTTTTTGAAGACACATCCATTTTTGAAGGCGGCTTCCCCGATGCTGTAACGAAAGTATCGGAAAAGCTTGATGATCCAGCCTATCTTGCAGACCTTGTGGAACGCCTGGAGGGTCTTGCTGCCGCTTATGCAGAATCTCCCGACCTTATGCGCTTTCCTTATTACAATCCGGACCGCATGCTTTCACAGTTCCGCCAGTTCTCCAGGGAAACAGTACCCTTCGATGCAAGGGAAGGATTTTCCTGGGAGGAGCATGCCGTTTTCATCACACAGGAGGAAGCGGACGCCTTCCTTGCTGCCGGGGGACCTTATTCCGACGGACGTATCTTGACATATTCCTTCTTCCTCCGGCATGAGGATACGCAGGAAAGAGCGGAATATCTTAAGGATCAGTACGGTACCGGCGGGAGGAGCCATTCCCTTTCAGGTGCGGACGACTCCTATGCCGATTACAGCGCGAAAGGGATCGTCCTCACGAGGGGAGAAGCAGAAAACTCTGCTGTTCTTCGAATGAGTTATACGCAGGCGGCACACCGGATAGATCATCTGATCAGGAATGACAGCTTCCTGACGGCACAGGATCATGTCCGCATGCCGGCTTATGAGAGAGAGCAGCTTGCCGCAGGTGTCATCCGCTTTTACAGCACCCTTACTCCCGTATCCGACTGGCCATTTAAGGGGAGCATCTTTGACATGGAGACGCGTAAGGAGATCGCGTTGATGATCGAAGATCCGGAAAAGCTCCATGACCTTCTCGGAAAAATGGATGCCAGATTTGCTTCAGTACCAGAAACTGACCCCAGGTACCAGATGAGGCTGGATGCTCTGACAGATCTGCATTCCTATGCGGAAGGGACCTTTACCCTGTTTCCACAGCCGAGACAGGAAATAGTCACCCCGCCCTCTACGCAGCTGTCTCTTGCGGACCTGTTTGAAATGAACGTTCCCGAGGAAGCGCAGCATTCAGGACCGGAAGCTGAGGTGGAAGATAATACAGTGACCGGACCTGCTGACATAACTGCTGAGAACAGCGAATCGGAAACAACGGACGGGACTTTGAGTCCCGAATCAGGAGAGATGGTAATATCTGGAAGCGACGAACAGGAGCAGAGCCCTGATATACCACGACAGGACATTTCGAATGGCTTTTCATCCTGGGCAGAATCAGATATGCGGCAGGATACTTTGCATCCCTTATCCGGTCCTGCTGCGGCAGAGTACAACGAGCTGAAGAACCGGTACCCCGATTCACTTGTCGGATTTGAGCAGAATGGATTCTACGAGTTTTATGGGGAAGATGCCCGCCGAGTGGCTGAACTCATGGACATGGAACTTTTAAGGAAGACGATCCCCGGCGGCCAGGTGGATGTCACCGGCTTTGAGGCATCGCGATGGCCCTCAGAAGCCCGGCTCTTATGGAGTGCCGGAAACAGTATCTATCTTGCCGGAGAAAACGAGGACGGCACGCACCACGAAACAAAAATTTTCCGGGGGGAAGATTTTCTTCCGATCAATGCCGAGATCCATATCAATGACCGTGATTACCGGATCGATTCGGTGGATTTTGTGAACGGTACGGTTTCCCTGCAGGACATGACAATGGCGAGGGAAGCTCGCTATCCGCTTTTCCGGACCGAATCTGTCGATTATGTACGCTCTTATTACGAAGAGCAGTATCCGGATCCTGCACCTGTGGTCGAAGTGGATGCCTCCGAAGTCACAGAGGGAAGTGCAATGGAAGCATCTGCTTCTGATCCATCTGCACAGGAAAGGACCGAGCAGGAAAGGACCGCGCAGGAAACTCCTGAAAATGTATATGACGGAGAAACCAATACGCAGGAACCGGAAAATGCTGAGGAAACAGAAGTGTTTTCTCTTCAGGAACAGCCGGAAGGAAATGTACCTGAACCTGGAAGACCTGCAGGAAAGGCAGCTGTCTCTACCGAACGACGTGAGGAAGAGATCGAGCAGGCAGTTTTTGATGCCTTGCAGGAATCCGGGACCGACTACGGAGACTATTCACCGGAGCAGATGGATGTGATCTATGATGCCGCAGAAAAAGGCTTTGATGTCACAGCACTCTGCGATCCTGCCTATCCCCCTCAGCAGATGCAGCTGATCATGGACATGCAGGCAAGGGCACAGTCCCATACAGCTGCTCATTTTCAGGGCGTTTTCGGACAGCTCACCGGCGGCGCACTCAGCATTGAGGAGATCAATGCCATCCGTGCCGCTAATCTTCTTCCTCTGGAAGAGGGCAGTCCGGAGCGTGAAAACAATGCAGAAAGAAGGAGTGAAACGAGTGCTGTTTCGGGAGATCCAGGCAGTACTGCACCGCCTGAAAATGAAATTGAAGCGTCTGCTCTCCCACCGCCTCAGCTCCACAACTTCCGCATCAGGGATGACGATCTTGGCGCTGGCGGCCTGAAGACCAAGTTTCGGGCCAACATGAACGCTATCCACATGCTGAAAACACTGGAAGCGGAAGGCCGTCTCGCCACGCCGGAAGAACAGGAGGTTCTCTCCCGGTACGTCGGGTGGGGAGGGATCCCTCAGGCTTTCGATGAAAACAACAGTGAATGGCACGGGGAATATGAGGAGCTGCGCGCGGCATTGGATCCGGGGGAATACCGGGAAGCCAGGGCGAGCACGCTCAATGCATTTTATACATCACCTACCGTAATCAAAGCCATGTATGGAGCTTTGGAACAGATGGGCCTTTCCTCCGGAAACATGCTGGAACCGTCCTGCGGTGTCGGCAATTTCATGGGGCTCCTTCCGGAGAGCATGTCAGACATGCGCATGTACGGTGTGGAGCTTGATTCTGTATCCGGCAGGATCGCCAGACAACTTTATCAGAAAAACAACATCGCTGTTCAGGGATTTGAGACAACCTCTTTCCCGGACAGCTTTTTTGATGCCGTGATCGGAAACGTGCCCTTCGGCCAGTACAAGGTGGCGGACTCCAGGTATGACCGGCACAATTTCCTGATCCATGACTATTTCATCGCGAGATCACTGGATCTAGTGCGTCCCGGCGGCGTAGTGGCTGTTGTCACATCCAGCGGCACGATGGACAAGCAGAATGAATCTGTGAGGAAGTACATAGCGCACAGGGCAGACCTTCTGGGGGCGGTCCGTCTTCCGGATAACGCTTTCCTGCGCAATGCAAATACCGGCGTCGTGGCGGACATCCTTTTTTTCCAGAAGCGGGATCGCATGTCCCTGGAAGAACCTGGCTGGGTACATCTGGGTACGACACCGGAAGGCTATTCGGTGAACAGCTATTTTGCCGAGCATCCGGAAATGGTACTTGGAGAATTTACAACAGAAAACACACAGTACGGAAGGCAGGAAGTGACAGTAAAGCCCGTTGCGGGAGCACTTCTTGCGGATCAGCTCCGTGAAGCTATGAGCCATATCCAGGGGGAGATCACAGCCCCGGAGATCACAGACTCTGAACTGGAAGATGAGGATCTTTCGATCCCTGCGGACCCTTCGGTCAAAAACTTCAGCTATACCAATATCGACGGCCATGTCTACTACCGTGAGAACTCCCGCATGCACCGCATGGATCTTCCGGCTACAACGGCGGAGCGTATCCTCGGCATGATCGAGCTGCGCGACATCGTTCAGGAACTGCTGCAGGCCCAGCTGGAGGACAGGAGCGATGCGGAAGTCTCTTCCATCCAGCGCCGCCTGAACCGGCGCTATGACGAATATACCGCACAGTATGGGATCATCAGCAGCAATGCAAACCGCAGGGCTTTTGCACAGGATTCCAGTTACTGCCTCCTGGCATCCCTCGAGATCCTGGATGAAGAAGGGAAGTTTGACAGGAAGGCTGATATCTTCACCAAACGTACCATCCGCCGCCCGGAACCGGTCACGAGCGTGGATACGGCTGTGGAAGCCCTCGCACTTTCCATCGGGGAAAAAGCCAGGGTTGACCTGCCTTTTATGGCGCAACTGACAGGGAAAACAGAGGACGAGATCACAGAAGAACTCACTGGTGTCATCTTCAAGAATCCTCTGACAGACCGGTATGAAAATGCGGATGAATACCTCTCCGGCAATGTCCGGGAAAAGCTCCGGACCGCAAAAGAGTTCGCGCAGAACCATCCCGAATATCAGGTAAATGTCGCTGCCCTCGAGCAGGTCCAACCCAAAGACCTCGACGCCTCAGAGATCGAAGTCCGCCTCGGCGCGACCTGGGTGGACCCTGAGTACATCACACAGTTCATGGGGGAGACATTTAAGACACCATGGTACTTCCTCGGCAAGGACATCGACGTCCGCTATGCCGAAGTCAACGGCCAGTGGAACATCTCAGGAAAGAACCGGGACTCCTATGGGAACCCGCGTGTTACATCCACCTATGGCACTACCCGCGTCAACGCTTACAGGCTCCTGGAGGATGCACTGAACCTCAGGGACACGAAGATCTATGACAACGTGCAGGATGCGGAAGGGAACGTGCGCAGGGTCCTGAACCGGAAAGAGACCATGCTGGCACAGCAGAAACAGGAAATGATCAAGGAAGCCTTCAAGGAGTGGGTCTTCCGCGATATCGACAGAAGGGAGGCCCTATGTAAGAAATACAACGAATTATTCAACAGCATCCGTCCCCGGGAGTATGACGGCTCCCACATCCGCTTTGTCGGGATGACACCTGAGATTGCCCTGATAGATCACCAGAAGAACGCTGTCGCCCATATCCTTTATGGCGACAACACGCTCCTGGCCCATTGCGTCGGTGCGGGCAAGACCTTCCAGATGATCGCCGCCGGCATGGAGAGCAGACGTCTCGGGCTTGCCCAGAAGTGCCTCTATGTGGTCCCCAACCACTTGATCGAACAGTGGGGAAGTGATTTCCTGCGGCTTTATCCCGGCGCAAACATCCTTGTCGCGACAAAGAAAGATTTCGAGCCTGCCAACCGCAAGAAGTTCTGTTCCCGCATCGCGACCGGCGACTATGACGCCGTGATCATCGGGCACAGCCAGTTCGAGCGGATCCCGCTTTCCAGAGAGCGACAGAAGGCAACGATCCAGTCCCAGATCGATGATATTGAGTCGGCTATCAGCTCCATGAAATACGACCGCGGGGAGAACTACACCATCAAGCAGATGGAAAAGACACGCCGGACTCTGGAAGTGCGGCTGGCAAGGCTGAATGACCAAAAACGTAAGGATGATGTCGTGACCTTTGAACAGCTGGGCGTGGACCGTCTCTTTGTAGATGAATCACATTTTTACAAGAATGCTTTCTTCTATACAAAGATGCGGAATGTCGCCGGCATTGCCCAGACCGATGCGCAGAAGTGCTCGGACATGTTCATGAAGTGCCAGTACCTGGATGAGATCACCGGCGGAAAGGGTGTTACCTTTGCCACCGGTACTCCG
>Ga0256407_10013479_pt1 | contig 10929 bp, 4 predicted proteins | sample RumenRJG_04DNA_FD_193489 | JGI IMG/M metagenome (GOLD analysis project Ga0256407, IMG submission 193489) | Bovine rumen microbial communities from Lethbridge, Alberta, Canada - RJG_04 | ecosystem: Host-associated > Mammals > Digestive system > Stomach > Rumen | place: Canada: Alberta | collected... | reverse complement strand
ATAGGTTTGATATTATTATTTTCTAAATCGGCCATTAGTTTTTTTTTATTTTGATTTTTGATACAGAGGTATAAATAATAGATTAAACCTTTTTTTTGGATTGTTGGTTATTTTATTATTTCAAATAATTTATTTTTTCAAGAAGAAAACTCTTTTTTTTTTCTATAGTTTCCTTTGAGGGAAATTTAAAAAAAATTGAATTAATTTATGTATTTTGTTATTTTAAGAATATTTATCAATGTTTTTTCATTGGAAAATTTGTGATAAGTTTAAAAAATGTGATTATTGTTAAAATCAATTTTTCTTTTTGAATCTTATTTTCAATTTTGACTTTTTAAAAAATAGGTATTTTTGAAAGAATAATAAAAATGAATGTTTTTATCAAAAAATTCGTATAATTATTGTAAAGATAAAGATAAAAAAAAAAGGATGTTGAATAAAAAATCTATAATATTATTTCTTTGTTTAACAATTTGCATCTATTTTTTACAAAAAAAATATATGATTATTTAGGCGTACATATTTTTTAATGAATGGTCCTTTTTTTATAAAATAATTATTTTTTTTTAAATTAATAAATTATTTTTAAATAATTATTTTTAATTTAATTAATTAATTTAATAATTAAATAAAATTATTATTATTTAATAAAAAAGACAAATAAAAAAATATTTATAAAAAATTCATTTAAAATTGTTAAATAACTTTATAAGGATTAAATTATATAATATTTTAATTAAAAAATATAAATTTTTTCTAATTTCTTTTAAATTGAAATATCACAATTTATTATTTTAAATTCTTCTTTCATTGATATTAAAATAAAAAATATATAAATAAAAAAAAAATTTAAGAATTTTAAATGAATATATATAATTTAAAAAGATATAAATATATAAAATAAATTGATTATATTTTCATTTCAGATAAAATTTTTGCTGCTTTTTCATATATAAATGTAAAATATTCTTTTTCAATATCCAAAACTAAAACTTGATTTTTAAATTCTAAATCAAATAAAGAATAAGAATTAGTAAGTAATTTTTTTTCATTTTTTGAAATTTTATTATTTTTTAAACTTAAATTATTAATTTCTTTAAACCAATCACTTTGTCTTAAAATAACAACAGTATTATAAGAAGAAGGAATTTCAACACAAAATCCTTCACTTTCTAAATAAAGAACTCTTAATTTTTTATCAAAATCTTCATTTAAAAAAATTTTTCCTTCTTTATAATAATTAATAATCTCTTCTAAAATTTTACAATATCTTTGAATCCATTTTTCACATTGTTCTTTAATAAAAAGTAATATTTTCATTTGCCAAAAAATAAATCCATAACTTTTTCCATTATCAATTAAATTATTTAATTCATAATAAGTAATTCTTTTTTTTTGAAAAAAATTATTATTACATTGAATATTATAATTTCCTTTTCTTCTACTACAACATAAACAAATATAATCTTTTATATTATCAGCTTCATTTTTTGATAAATTAATACATTTTCCATGAAACCATTCTTTACAATTTTCACACATTATCATATAATTAACACTATCATCTCCTTGTCTACAAATACAAAATTTTTCTCCTGTATCATATTTTAATATTAATTTTTGATTTAAAATATTATATCTTTCTTCATAAGAAAGATTTTGAAAATTTTTTATTGCATTTTTTTCCATTGCTGTTAATTTTTGTGTTCCATTTGATAATATTTTATTTGGATTTGGGATAATTGTATTTAAGAGACTTAATAAATTTTCACATTCATTTAAAGTTAATGGTTGACTGTAAAAATAATTATATGCATATTCTAAATTTGATTCATTTATTTTTTCATTGTTTAAATTTGGAGAATTGTTTATTTTTTCTTTGTTTGATTGTCTTTTTTTACCTAAAAAATCATTTATGTCTAATGTTGATTTTTTTTCTATTAAATTTTCTATATTTTCTATTTCAGTTTTGTCTTTTTTTGGAGTTGAAATTTTATTTATTTTATTATTTGGAGTTTGAAAATTTTCTATTTCTTCATCTATTGGTATATCTGATTTTAAATGAATTTCTATTTTTGGTTTTTCATTTTCATTATAATTTAGAATATTATTATTAATATTATTATTATTTATATTATTATCAATTTGAATATGATTTATATTTTTTATATTATTATTAATATTATCTTTATTATTTGTATTAATATTAATTAAATTAATATTATTTGTATTATTATTAATATTTTCATTATTAATATTATTATTTATATTATTTGAAATATTAGTATTAATAAAATTTGTAGTTTTAGAATTAATATTATTTGAAATATTAATAATATTATTATCATTTATATTATTATTATTAAAATTATTATTTTCATTTGAAGGTTTTTTAAAATATAATTGAACTAATTTTCTAGAATTAATAACTAAATTAGCAATATTACTCCATTCATTAATAGCTTCATGAGTTTTTTTTAAAAAATTTAAAGTAGTATTATCAATAATTCTTTTATCAATATTTTTATATAATTCTTCAATTTCTTCTGCATTTTTTTCTTCAGAATGATTAAAAGTTTCTTCAATTTTTTTAATATCATCATCAATTGATTCTTTAAATTCAATACATTCTTTTATTTCATTAGTTTGATAAGGTAAATTTTTTCCATCATTAATTAAATTATTTAATTCTTTATAAGAAATTTTATCAGAATTTAATAATTTTTTTTTTAATCTAATCCATTCTTTTGTTTTTGAAATTCCTTTTTTAAAATTATCAATATCAAAATTAATATTATTTTCTCCTTTTTTATTTATTTCTTCTAATCCTTTATAAACATCTTCTGCTTCATTTAAAGTCATTTTTTCATTTGTTTTTGATATTGAAATTAAAGAAGTTGTTTTATATAAATTCATAACTTGAATAAAAATTTTTTTTGATATACATTTATCTTGTATATTTTCTAATAAATTTATTATTTCTTCTATTGAATTTAAATTATCAATTTTGATATTTAAATTTTTTTCTGCAATTAATTGAATTTCATTTAATTCTTTATATTCATTTGTATTTTTTGCAAATTTTGGAATATTAATTGTTAAATTTGATAAATTTTCATAAAAGACAAAATTATCTTTTAAATAATTATCTAATATTTTAATATTTGAATTTCTACATTCAATATTACAATTTTTATCTAATTTAAATTTATTTTTTTTTAAATAATTATATTTAGTTATAAATTCTTTTGTATCATTTAACCATTTTTGAACAATATTAATTTGATTAATAATAAAATCAAATTCTTTACATTTAACTTTATATTGATTTATTTCTTCACAAAAAATAGAAAATTTTTCATAATCATAATTTGAATTTGATTGAATAACAGAATCAATTTCATTATGTAATTTAATAATTTCTTCACATTTTTCTAATAAAAATTTACAATCTTCATTTATATATTCAAAATTTTTTCCTTCATTAAAATAATTTAATAATTCATCATAACTTATAGAATTATTTTCTTGATTTTTGATTTTTTTTTCTGATTTTTCTTCTTCTTCTTCTTCACTTTCATTTTTAGAATTTTTATTTGAATTTACTTCATTAAAAATTGGAGTTAATTTTTCAACCCAAGAATTCATAATATTATATTGTTCAATAAAATTTTTTATTTCTGGAATATTACTTAAATTTCTTTGTTCAGAAAATTTAATTAAATTTTTTAAAAATTTTGGTTTAACAACTTTATTTCTTTTATTAACATCTTTAATATTATTATCTTTTAAAAATTCTTCTTTTTTTTCATTCCATTCAATTAAAGCTAATTTATTTTCAACAACTTCATATAAATCAGTAGTAAATCTTAATGAATCAAGAGTATTTTTAAAATCTTGTAATAATTCTCTAGTTTTATTAATAGAATTATCATTTAAAATTTTTTTAATTTTTTCTTCTTCTTCACATAATAATTTATAAGTTTTTTCTAAAGTTTCAACTTCATTTGAAGTAAAATTAACTTTATGAGCAGTTTCAATCATTTTTCCTAAAAAATTAAGAGAACTTCTTTCACATTGATTATTTAAATTTTGAGCTCTTGTTTTTGAATGTTTAGGTAAACAAGAATATATTCTATGCCATTCTTGAGCAGATTCAAATCTTTTTTTTAATTCAATATATAAATCACCTTCAAATTTAAATGGTAAATTTTTACCTTCATGATATAAAGTTTGTAAATTTTTATATGGGACTGTTTGATTATGAATATCATATATTTTCTTTTCAAATAATTTTGCTCTTTTTATTAATTCTCCTGTATTTTCAAAATCTTCTGTTTGTACTTTAAAAGTTTTTGATATTTCATATAATTGATTTATATCATTTAAAGTATTATTTTTATTTGATAAACAACCTTTTATCATTTTTGAAAAAGTAAAAGCACTTTTCATTTCTCTTTGAACATTAAAAGGTATTTCTACTTTCATTTTTTTACCAATATCAATTAATTTTTCTAATTCTTTTTTTTCAATTGTACTATTTAATCTATTATTAATATAAATTAACCATTCTTCTTTTTCTTTTTCATTTGCTCCAATTAAATCATGTAAGGCACTTGATAAAAATAAAAATTTATCTTTTTTACAATTATCTAAACATGACATTCTATCCATAACTGGAAATAAAATTTTTTCCATTGTTTCATTTATATTATAATTACATTCTTTTAATAAATCTAAAGCCCTTGCTTCAGGACTATGAACTCCTTTTAAATACATATTTTCAAGATTTATTTGATTTTGATAATAATGTATAAATTTTAAATAATAGTCTAAATCTTCTTTTGAAATTTTAGAAAAATCATATTTTTTATTTAATTTTATTTTTAAGTCTTTTTTTTCTTTTAATTCATCAAAATTAACTTGACAATTTTTTTTATCAATTCTTGGAGGTTTATATATAAAAATTAAATTATCTGAATTTTTAGAATCTTTAAAATATTCATCCCATTTTCTTAATAAAGGATAATTATTTTTTCCATTATTTATTAATTTTTCTTGTTCTTTTCTACGTGTCGTTGGACCAATTATTTCATTGTTATTATGATTATTTTGATTTATATCATCATTTTTTTTTACATTTACTTCAAAATATTTTTTTGAATCTGATTTAATTTCATTTGAATTATTATCTTTTTCTATAATTTCTTTATTTTTCATTTCAATATCATTTTCTTCATTGTTTTTATCTAAAAGTTACAAATTTTTATTTTTTAACTTACTTGATTCATTATTTATTTCTTTTTTTATTTGTTCATTTTCAAATTTGTTATTACTCATTTTATATATTAAGTTAAATCAAAAAATTTCATTATATACTTTTGTATAAATTTTTTATATTTAAATTAAGGTTTTTTTATCAGATTATTTACTTTATGAATATTTTACTTTTAGAAATGGAAATAAATTCAATTTTTTTTACTTTACATTATGAAGATTTTTTTTAATAATAGAATTTTTATTTTTTCTCATTTGGATTTTTTTAGTTAAAAGTTCAGTTTGAGAAAAGAAATTTTTTTGTGTTTGTTTTTTATATTTTTATTGTTAAAATAAAGAATATTTATATTATTTAAGAAAAAATTTAAAAAGTAAAATTTTTAGTTTGGGTAAAATAAGTAGTCTCTTACTAATTTATTTTATTTCATTTAGTTGTTTAGAAAATAATAATAAATTAATATTTAACAAGGCTGATAATTTTATTAATTTTTATAATTATTAAAATAATTTAAATATTTTTTTAAATGAAGATTAAAAATAAATTCTTTAAAATATTTAAACTTATAATTAATTAATTAAATAAATCAATTTTAATCTTTAGATTATTTACATTAAAAAATGATTTTATTTTTAAAATTTCTTTTTTTTCATTTTTTAATAATTTTATTTATTTATAATTAATATTAATATTTATAAAAATTATTTATTTGAAACAATTTTTTTAATTTCCAATTTCCCCCATTGAATCTCCTCTAATTTTTTTTAATTTCATTTCAAAATCATTTAAGATATTCCTACAATTATAATCATATATTTATTTATACATACTCTTTCGATTTCAATTTAAATAAAAATTATTTTACACGAGAAACAATTTGAAAATTTATTTTGGTTAATTTTATGACTCAAAATATTTTTGTGTATTTATCTATAAAAATATTCATTATATTTTCTATATATTTGAAATATGGTTCTTTAATTAAGATATTAAATATTTTAATTTTCCCTAAAGTTATTTCATTATTATAAAAATAATAATATGTAATTTTACTTCTTTATATTTTACTTTATTTTTGGTTTTTTATAAATCATTCTTTTAATTTTACTTATTGAAGATTAATATAATAAAGAAAAAAAAATTTAAATAAAGAAGTAAAAAATAAATGAAATATTATAATTTAAAATGTAAATTTAATAAAAAAAATTGATAAAAATTGAGATAAAAAACAAATTTAAATATTTTTCAAATAATCTTTAAAAAAATTAATTTTTTATTTTAAACTGTAATATAATAAAAGTCAAATGAATAATTTCTCCAAAAGGAATACCATTTTTATTAAACATTCTCCATTTTGAATAATAAGTTCCACTAATATTATTAATATTTTCAATTTCAATATCAATACTAATTTTTTCTCCTTTTAAAACATCATTTTCAATTTTAACAATATTTCCAAATAAAAATTGTTCTCCATAACAAATAGGATATAAAAAGCAATTCTTAAAAGATTTTTCTCCTATATTATGAATAATAAAATTAACTTTAACTTTTCCTTCATCTGGTTCTTTATAAATATTAATAACTTGATTTTTTTTTTGAATTTTATTATTAAATTCATAAATATTATTTTCAATTTCAATTGATTTAGCAATTTGAATAAATAAATGATTTGGATTATGTTGAATTTTACTCATAATTAATTTTGTTTCACAATTTTCACATAAATTAAAATTATTACATTCACTACAAACAAATCTTAATCCAACAAAATTTTTTTTAAAACAATTATTACAAATTACATTATTATGACAAGCAAATTCAAATTCTTTTTTTTTTAATTTATCAATATTATATTTATATGATTCAATATCAAGTTTTTCTTTTTTTAGTTCAACCCTTAATTTTTGTTGAATTTGAATTTTATTATTTTTAATTGTTTTATCTATATGTTTTTTTAATGAAGGTAATCCTTCGGGATATTCATCGACATTTTTTATTTCAATTTTATGATTTAATTTAAAAAAATTTGGGTCTTTGTTATAAATTTTTACCACTAAATCTTTAAAATAATTAAATGTTGGTACATCAAAAAATGATTCAATTTTTAAATTTTCTCTAGATTTAAATTGAGATGGAATAATAAATACTATTTTTACATCATCTGATAATGGAAAACTTTCGAATATCCATTCCATTAATTGATCAAAATTATCAAAAGTAAAAAAATTAATTTGTTTTGCTTTATTATGATAAAAAAATTTAAAATTTATATCACCTGACATTTCTTTTAACTATTTTTTTTAAATTATATCTTTATTTTTTTTATTAATTTAAATATTTTTTTTTTCATTATAATGTTTATATTTTGTTTTTTAACTTTTTAATATTTTTATTAATCATTTATTTTATTTTAATAATACATTTTTCATTTTCAGAAATAAGTAAATCATTTATAATATTCTTAAGTTTTAACTTTAGTAATACTATAAATATAAAAAAAATATAAATTTCTAAAATATGTAATCCTTTCAATACATTTATTTAAACTTTAATATTTTAATTTTTTTCTTTAAATAATTCATCATTCATAGTATTAATTTTTTATTTATAAATTTTTTTTATTTTTTAAATTCTAATAACTAATTCATCAATAACATTAAAAATTTGAAAATAAATTTGATATTGTTATTATTTATAAATATGATTTTTTCATGAAAGAATTATTTTTTTTATTTTTTTTATTTAATGTTCTTTATTTTTAAATATAATAAATTCATATTTATTAAAAATGATATTATTTTTTTTTTCTTGACCTATATTTCAAATTACTAAATAATTTCTAAATGTTGAATATATTAATTAAAAATTTTAAATTCTTAATCCAGTAATAATTATATTTAAATAAAATTCAATATTTTTATTTTTTTCTGATTTAATAACATTTTCATAACAATAATATCCATCAACAGAATTTTCACCAATAATATTAGGGCAACAATTTAAACAAAATTTATTTTCATTTTTTTCTCCAAGTTTTCTTTTTATAAAAATTGAGAAAATATTTAATCTAAAAGAATTAGTTTCTATAAATTCCTTTATCTTTTCATCTTTTATTATTTTTTCCATTAATGAAGCATTTATATCTTGTGCAATTCTTTCATAATTTATATTTTTTTGTTCAAATAAAAGAGAAATAAGATTACTTTTTTTTTTCCAAAAATCTCCAATTTTTTTATATTTTTCTCCTAAAAATTCATCACACACTTTTTTTATATCAAATAAAATTAAATTAAATCCTTCCATTTTTAAATTTTTTTCTTTAATATTAAAAAGAAATAAATTTTAATTAAAAAAACATTAATGAATTTAAATAAAATTAAATATTTAAATAAAAAAATAATTTCTTAAAAATAATAAAAATAAACAAAAAAATATGAGAAAATCTGAAACAACAAAACAAATCATGCAATGTACTAAATAATATTAATATTGATGTTTTATAATAAAATTAAAAAATATTAAAATATTTAATAAACATTTCCATTTAAATAAATTAACTTTTTTTATTATACAATTCAAATAACATTATTTTTGATAATAAAAAATATCATAAATAATAATAAAAAATTATAAATTTTTTTTGTTATTTAATTTTTTTCTATAGAAAAAAATATTGAATCATTTTTATTTGAATTTAAAGTTTGATTTAATAAATATTTATTAAATTATAAATCTAATTGATTAGTCTGCTTTGAAAAGTAAAATTTTTAAGTTTATTCTTTCAGTTAAATAAGGTTTATATTTAATATTAACTTGTTTTATATATTTTCATAATTGATTTAATCTATAATTTAAAAATTCATTTCATTTTTTGAAATAAAAATACATTTATTTTTCTTTATATAATTAGGAGATCACAATAATATTTTCATTATTTTTTTATAATTCCATTAATATATACTTATTATTTGTTTTATTCTTTTATATGATGCTCAATTTAAGAAATTAGTATTGTATTTTCCTGTAATTTTATTATATATTAAAATAAGGATTATTTATTCTTATTCTTAATGAATTAATTTAATTAATTATTTTCTTTTTTATTCATAATAAATATTTAATCATCAATAATACATTCATTATTTCTTTTATGATATTATTTCAATAATTTTTATAGGTTTAAGAATTATTTAGGTTCATTAATTCTTTTTAATCAATTCTATTTTTTAATTTTTAATAGTCTTCAATTTTATCGTTTATTGTAATTTTTTTATTGTTTATGAAATTAACTTTTTTTATCTGAATCAATTATTTTATAATCTTTATTTTTAATATTAAATTATCTTTTAATGTCATTATTTCATTAATTTATTATTTCATCATTTTCTCTAAATTTATTTTATTTTAATATAAAAGAATTTAATTTTCTTCAAAAATTAGAATTAATTATAAATGATTTGATATATGAAAGATTAATTTAATATATATATTTATATTTAGATTTCATTAATTTCAATCCAATTAACTTATTCATTTTATAAACTATTTAATTAATCTATAAAATAATTGATAATTAAGTAATAATTCATATTAATGGAATGTTTAATTATTTCTTTTTTTTGAAGTTATTATTTTATTAAAATATTATTTTAATAGGCTTTGATTAAAATATATTTTATTCTTTATTAATTATTATTATTATTTAATATTTTTTCTGTTTTTGTTTTCATTATTTTCATATATTATATAATTATTATCATTTAAAATTTTCCTTTTGAAAACAACTCATTAAAATCTTTAAATATCTATTAAATTAAAAAACAATTTTAAAGATTATTTTTAGATTTAAAAGAGTTTCTTAAAATAATTATTAGATTAAAAGAAATAAAATTTCACACTTAAACAATTATTTTTCTGTTGGAAATTGAGATATTTCAGTTAAATCTGGTTCTAATAGATATTTTAATTTAGTTAATAGATATTTTATATCTGGACCACAATTTATTAAAAATTCCCCAATTTCCTGGATTTTATCTTCATAATCTTTATTATTTTCTTTTGGATCTAAAGAAATTTCATTATTTTCATTATTTTCATTGTTTTCAACAAAATCATCACAAATATCCATTCTATTCTCACTTTTAAATTCTTGATTGGAAGAAATATGATAATCTTCTGATCCTTTTGGTATATCTAAGTAAAATACCTCATTTATTATACTTGTTAAATTTAACTCTCCATTACATTTATCATTATCAAATCTCTTTAAGTCTTCCAAAATTTTTGTTAAAGAAAATGTTCTCTTTGGAATTAATATTCTATCAAATAATTTTTTTAAATCTTCTAATCGTTTTTCATTCATTTAAAAAAAAAAATTTTTAATATAAAAAAATAAATAATTTTATAATAATTTGAAAAGAAAAATTATAATAAAGTTTAATAAAAAACAATATATTGCTCAGAAATTATTATTCAAATTGAAAATTAAAGATTAAGAGTTAATAAGTAGAAAGAAAGTTAATTTTTTTATGAAATTATTAATTTAAAAAAAGATGAAAATATTAAATTTATAGTAAAGAATATTTTTAATTATTTTATAAATAAATTTAATCTTTTTTAATTAAAATGTATAATAAAATATTAAATTGATA
>Ga0256407_10013478_pt1 | contig 10929 bp, 7 predicted proteins | sample RumenRJG_04DNA_FD_193489 | JGI IMG/M metagenome (GOLD analysis project Ga0256407, IMG submission 193489) | Bovine rumen microbial communities from Lethbridge, Alberta, Canada - RJG_04 | ecosystem: Host-associated > Mammals > Digestive system > Stomach > Rumen | place: Canada: Alberta | collected... | reverse complement strand
GGGGAGCAATGGTTCCTGTTCCTGATTCAGAAGAAGATAAAATTCCTGAAATTAATGTTCCTTTAAGAGGTGTTCCTAATTATACTGAAAGTTATCCTGCTTATGATCCTAAATATTATAAAGAAAGAGAACCTCTTGATTTTGCAAAAGCAACTTTGAAGTTTTATGGTGATTTAGATCCTAGAACTACTTATAGGGAAGATTATACTGAGAAAGATTTGAATGATCCAAATTATTTCCCTAAGGATCCTCTTATTAATAGTGCTAAAGGAGAAAATACTGCTTTGATTCCTGCTGATAATGCTCCTGGAGTTTTTGATACTACTTATAAGAAAGATTATATTAAATATCCTGGAGATATGTGTGAATTGAGGAAATATTTGAATGCTAGAGGAATGAGGTATTTGGTTATTTAAGTTACAAAATGATATTTAATTTTACATATTTTGAATTAAAATCTTAGATTTATTCTCTTTTTTTATATTTTTTTTTTCATATTATCATATTTATTTTCAAGATTTTAAAATATTTAAATTTAATAAAATAGAAATAAAAATATCAAAAGAGTTTCTTAAATTTCTTTGATGAAAAAATAAAAATTATTATTATGAATGTTTAAAAACAATAAGAAATAGAATTAAAGTACTGTTTTTATAGTTTCATTTTATCCTTCAAATATATCTGAATTGTTATTAAAATATATAAAAGATGATAAAATTAAATGATAATAAATGAAAATTAATTCATACATGAGGTTAATAATTTTTAAATATAATTTCACTAAAATGAATTAATTAATTAATTAAAATAATTTATTTAATTTTAAATATCAATTTCAAAAATAATAACAAATAAAAACATTTTTAAAAATTCAAATTATAATATTTTTATTATAATCAAACATTTAATTGTTTCCAATCATTTTCAATATAAGTTACAGCAATGGGATGATAAAAACTTTTGTATTTATTAAAAGTTTCAACAGCTTTTAATTTATCAAGAATATAAAACTGAATATATAAAGGTCTTAAATAACTGGTTCTTCCATAAAGACCTAAAAATTCAATTAACCCATCAATATTATCTTCCCTTCTACTAGTCAACATTATTAAAAAGAATCTAAAATTAATTTCAGCATTATATCCTTTACTCAAATTCAATTTCTTAGATAAAAAATCAAAATTATAATCACTTAGATTGGCAACTCTATTATCACTTAAAATATTAGTTAAAAAATAAATTTTAACAGTTGAATACCATTTTTTAAAAATTTCTATAAAACTATCATCTAATTTTTCTTCAAAAAATAAACGAACATATTTTTCAACTTCAATGGAATATTTATTACTAAAATCATTTTTAATATCAGGTATCCCAGGTTTATATAACCATTCATCCCATTTAATATCATCAATAATTTTTTTAGCTAAACTCTCATTAAAATTATTATAAATTTCCTTAAATAAATGTTCCTTAAAATCATTAGTAGAAACTGACATAAATCGATATTTATTAAAATAATTTTTTAAAATAGATCTAAATAAATCTTTCTTAGCATTTTCATTAATAATTTTCTCAATATAATATAAAAAATTAAATCCTTTCTCATAAGGAATTTTAGAAAAAGCATCATCAGGATGTCTCCCAATTAAATTAGGAATAGTAGCAGAAAAACTTTTACTTTCTCCGAATTTATAAATATCATCAATAAGATCCTTATACGCAATCATCATATCTAATTTAGCTAAATCTTCATCTCTAGTTTCTTTAATAATTTTCCTTTGTAAAAACATAGTAAAACCTTCATTTAACCAAAAATTTTCCCAATTATTATTTGTTACTAAATTACCACTCCAAGAATGAGAAATTTCATGAGCTACAACATCACTTAATGATTTATCACCTGCTATTATTGAAGGAGTTGCAAATGTTAATTGAGGATTTTCCATTCCACCAAAAGGGAATGATGGAGGTAAAATTAATAAATTATAAACTCCCCATTGATAATCCATTGTATAAGTTTCTGCTATTTGAATAAATTTTTCTATTTCATCAAATTCTAATTTTGCTTTATCAATATTTTCTTCTTCTGAAAATATTTTTACTCGAGGTGATAAATCTCTTTCTGATATTTTACCTCCTGCAATAGCAATTAAATATGATGGAATTGGTATTTTTTGTTCATAAAAATATGTTATTGAATCACCATTATCAATATTATTTTTATAAATTCCAGCATAAAGAGCTCTTAATGGTTTTTTTATTGTTATTCCTAAATTAAGTGTTAATTTAACTTCTGGAGTATCTTGAATAGGTAACATTTCTCTACAGAAAATTGATTCACATTGAGTAAACATATATGGATATTTTTTCCCTATTGTCATTTCCTTTTCAAACCATCCAATTGCATTTCCTTCTTTTTTTGTTTTATATTTTATTAAAATTGAAAAATTTGAATTTTTAGTATATTCTTTATATATTTTTAAAGGAATTCCTAATGATGGTAATGAATAATAATTATCTTCTTCATATTTTAAATTTTCTCCTGTATTTGGATCTATTATTGAATTTATTATTAAATTTTTGGTATCTAAGATTATTAATTCACCATCTAAAAGTGATTTGAAGTATAATTTTATTTTTCCTGACATTGTTTTTGATTCGAAATCTATGTTAAAATTTCCATCTAAGTGATAATGCTTTACTTGAAAATAGTTACTAAATGTTGATGGGTCGGATTTTTGGAAGGTTGTTATTATTTGGAGAATCAGGATTATTAGGGAATATAGTATTGATTTCATTTTTTTATTTTTTTTTATTGGGAATGGGATAATTATTTTTTTTTTTATTTAATTTTTTTATTAATTTATTTTTTTTTTATTTTTATATATTTTTTTATATTATTTTTATTTATTTTTTAATGTGAAGGAAATGAATTAATAAATTAATTTATTATCTTCTTTTAATTTTATAATAATTTAGTCGTTTTTAAAAAATTTTTATAGAGAAAAAATTGATTCATAAAATATAGTAAAATAAAACTTAAAAAAACATTTCATTAATTTTAACCACATAAAATCCTTACACATAACCACAATAATTAGAGATTTTCATTTTTTGTTCTATTCTAAAATAAAAATTAAAATAAAAAAAATAAAATAAATATAATAAAATTTTGCTCAAACTCACAATCTTATTAAATTAAAAATGAATGAGTTTTTGATGAAATTATATAATTCTTATTCATAAATTGAATCAAAAATCATAAAAAAAAAATTTTTCTTTTTTCCTTAAATTAATGTGAATATAAACATAAATTTCTAACCATAAACTTTTTTATCATTAAATAACCCATTGATTCAATTAATCTAATATAATATAAAAAATGTTGATGAATCAAAATATCAATAACAATGAAAAAAATGAAAAAATATTATCAAATCCATTATTAGAATATAAATATCAAATTAATTTATTATCCTATTATTTAATACTAACATTTGATGCAATAAATACCGCTTTAGAACAATGTGAAATATTGATAAAAGAATTTAATAAAATAAAACAAAAGAAAAATTTAAATAAAATTGATAATTCATCTTCTTTAAATTCAGAATATATTTCAACAGATGATAAAAGTGAAGATTTATTAGAACCTTTTAAAGATTTTTATGAGAGAAAAAAAATTGGTAAGTATCATTGGAAAGTTAGAGCTATGAAAATTATAAAATATAAGGTTAAACAAATTATTAGACAAGGAAAAGTTCCTATTTCTTCTAAATATTCAGGAAGGTCAAAAGTTGCTTCTCAAAAACCAAGATGTCATGGAAGATTTATTAAAGTTAATAAATAAAATCTTCCTTATTTCATTTTTTATTTTGAAGATATATATATTTTTTATATCTTCGAATTAAGATTTAAAAATACAATTCAATTGTATTTGAACAGTATTTTTATTATTGAAATTATTAAAATATAATTTTTATAAGTAAGTAATATAAAATATAGTTGAATATTATATACAAAATTTGTATATAATTAGTAATCAAAATGTTATGATTGTTATTTTTTAATTTATCATTATATTATTAAACAAATTTTATATAAAAATGCTCAAATAGAATCTATATTATATCACTATTGATAGCATATTAAGAATATAATTTTATTATTTAGAGAAAAAATCTCTATATTATTATTATAGACAATTATCATAAAAATATAAATTATCCAATAAAAAATATAAATTAAAAGGATTATTAGGGTAAAATGATAGTATAATTAAAATATAAAATTAAATTATTCCTATAAAAGAAAAATGAAGTCTAAAAATTACTTTTTTACTTTTTTAGAAAATTAATTATAAAAATTATATTTATCAATAATATAAATTCTATATTATAATTAATAATATAAGTATTTACTACATAAATAAATATAAATTAAATAATTATCAAAAATTAATTTCCTTGTTCAAGATATGTTTTAATAGTTTTCAAAAAAGTAGGTTTATTTTTCCCTAACATATCTTGATTTTCAATTTGCATACTAAAATTAACATCATTTTCAACAGACATAAAACTTTGTTTATCTGAAATAGCTTTAACAATAACAATAAAATCTTCAGTTTCACTCTCATCACCAGACAAACAAAATTTTAATATTTTTTCATCATTGCTTTCATAAACTTCATTAACTTTTCCAACATTTTTTGAATTATTATTATATAAAAAAAATATTTCAGAACCAACTTTCTTTGGATCTCCTTTAAATTGAATTGGACTATAAACTCCTTTCATTGTATATAAACATTCCCAATTTATCATATATGACCAAACTCTTTCAATATTTACATTTATAATTATTGATTCATATGTTTTTAAATGAGGAGTCTTTGTTAATAAATCTGAGTTTATTTCATAAAATATTTGATTACATATTTTTTCATAATTATAATTTTTATCATTTGGTTTTGTTTCTAATATTTTTATTGTTAATAATTTTGTATTTTCTAAAGTATTTGGAATTAGAAAAAAACGAAAAATTAATGAAAATGAAGGAATTAACCAAGAAATTTTTTTTAATTCATTTTTTGTATATATACTTCCAACTTTTAATATAATTTCTTCTTCAAATACTTTATTAAATATTACTCTCATTTTATCAATACTATTTATTAAATCCCAAATATACCATAATGATTCTTTTATTTCTTTTGACATTTCAAATTTTTTTATACCTTCCATTTTTAATCTTTAATTAAAAATGATTGAAAATATTTTTTAATTAATTATATTAAGATAAAAATGATAACTGATCCAATTAAAGAATTAAATAATGAAAGATATTTTAATTCAGTTGCTTTAAAAAGTAGATATCAATTATTAAATTTAAATCAACAAAATGAAAAAGCCGGTTTTGAATCTGGAAGTCATTGGGTTAAATATATGCCTTATCCTTTTTTTGATAAAGATATTAAATATAATAAATATATTTTAGCAAAAAATTCAATTAAAGAACTTAATTCTGAAAATTCAAATATTTTTAATGAAATAAATAAAAAAAAAATTGTTAGTTATTTAGATAATATGGATCAAACTAATACTTTAAGTGATGAAATAATGAAAATTAAACAAATACCAAAAAAAGATTATTATTTTACTAAATCCCAAAAATTTGAAAAAAAATTAAAAAAAGAAGAAAATTCTTATTTTGAAAAATTAAAAAATAAAATGAGGAATTTACCAATTAAATTAAATGATGAAAAAGAAAGTCAAAATATAAATATAAATCAATTAAATACTGAAAATAATATTATTGATAATCATTTATATTCAAATAATTCAGAAATAGAACAAAAAAATAATTTAACAGATAATAATAATAATAATCATAATTATATTAGATTAAGAAAAAATTCTAAAAGTCAAAAATTTACAATTCATGTTAGAAATTTGGATTCATTTAATGATAAAAATAATTCTTTAAATATAGGAAATTTTTCACCAAATAAAAAGATTTTTCATACACAACTTAATTGTTTAAAACCTAATAAATTACCAAAAATGTCATTAATTAAAATTAATCTTTTACCTAAATTTATATTAAATCAAAATTCTGAAGAAGAAAAAGGAAAAAATAAAGGGAAAAATAAATTAATTGATAAAATAATAAATAAAAAAAATAATATTAATTTAATTAATATAGAATTTAGTAATGAACTTGAAAGTAATCTAAATTAAAAATAAATAAAATATTTTTGATTAAATATAATTGATTTCCATAATTATATTATTTTAATTATAAAAATGAAATTAAAAAAATTTCCTTTTATTTCATTAAATAAAAAAAATTCATACTTTGATTCTGGTATTTTAACCACAAGAGAAAGGGCAAAATTACTAAAATATCATCCTTTAAATGAAGAAAAAAAATCAGAAAATTCTTCATTTCAACTCAATGAATTTTTAAAAAAAAAAAATTTAAAATTAATTCAAAATAACGATATAAGAAGAATATTATTTAATTTTTCAAAATCAATATTAAATAGTTCAAAATCTTCATCATCATCAACAAAACATCCAAAAATTCTAAAAATAAAAGTAAATAAAAACAATTCAATGATACTAAATTCACCATCAAAATATAAATTAAATGAAAAAATATCGTTATTAAACTCATCAATATTATTTAAAAGTAAAAGTCAAAATATAATAAAACAAAATGGATTAAATAATATAAAATTACCAATATTCCCAATAATAGATTATACATCAAGAGATTCTAATTATATAATAAAAGGAGCAAGTGACTATAGTAGGAATCGAATATATAAAAGAGAAAAATATGATATTTCACATAAAATATTAAAAAATTCATTATTCAATTCTAATGAAAAAAATTTAAAAGGAAATTTAAATCCTTTATTAAACACAAAAAAAATAATAATTAGAAAAAAGAAACAAGATACTTGTTTTTCAAAAGTAAATTTTAACTCTAAAAAATTAGGTTCAATATCATTATTTGGTGTATTTGATGGACATGGTAATAACGCATTACAAATATCAAGAATAGTAAAAGATTTTTTTATAGATTATTTTGAAAATAGTGATTTAATACAAGTATGTTTAAGTCGAGATAATTATTATTCAATTTTAACAGAAGCATTTTTAAATTGTCAAAATTACTTAATTAACAATAAAGATAAATTAAATATTGATGTTGATTTTAGTGGAGTAACATGTTGTTTAGTTTTATATCCTAATAATTCAAATAATTATTTATATTGTGCAAATTGTGGAGATTGTAAATGTGTTTTATATTCAAATTCACATTTTGTAAAATTATCTTATCCACATATACCAGATAGACCAAGTGAAGCACAAAGAATTTTAGAATTGAAAAATAATTTAAATAATAATTTAAATGAAGAAAATAATTCTAATAATAATTCATTTATAAATAATAATAATATAAGTAATATTGATTGTAATATTAATCATATAAATATTAATAAACAAAAAGATAATAATCAAATTTTTATTGGTAAAAATATGAATTATTTAGAAAAAATACAAGAAAAAGATAAATTTGAAAAAACAAAAAAAGCTTATTTAAAAAATTTTGTTAAATTAAATATATCAAGAAGTTTAGGTGATTTACAAGCTAAAGAATTAGGAATAATTTCAGAACCAGAAATTGTAGAATCAAATTTAAAATTAGATAGAGGAAAAATTTGTGTTATTGGAACTTTATCTTTATGGAAATATTTAACTGAAGAAGATGTTGGGATTGTTGTAAGAAAACATTCAAGAGATAATAATACTTTTGCTGCTTGTAGAGAATTAGAAGAATTAGCAAGAGAAAAATGGAAAAAAAATATGAAAAAAGTTGATGATATTACTGTTGTTATTATATTTTTAGAATGGAAAAGGTAATTATAAATTTATATCTAGTTTTTATTTTTTTAATATTGTTATTTTTATTTGTATATAATTTAGGATTTTTTTTTTGATTTATTATATAATATTATAATATGATATTTTTTAAATATTGAAATATTTTTTTTAATTGTTTATAATCTTTATTTTTATTATCTTTGACTATAATTAATTATAATTCAATAAAATTTTCTAAATTATTAAAATGTATTTTGATAAAAATCAATCATCTTTAACAAACACAAATGTAAATACAAACACTAAAATTGCAACAAAACAAACATCAAATGTTTTAACTAATATAGAAAATAATATTCCAGGAAGTTTAAATTTATCATACAGTATATTTAAAGATGAAAAAAATTTAAAAAGTAAAATAATATCAGACACACCAAAATTAAAAAGAAGTCAAAGTCATAAAAGACATCATTTCAAAGTTGATATAAAAAAAATAATAAATGAAGAACAAAATGAAGATGATAATTTTGAAGGAAGAAATTTTTTACATTTAAATAAAGTTTCTGATAAAATATTAAATGATTGTTCACCAAAAACACAATATTTAATATTTAATTTATTATCAGATAAATATTATACATGGGAACAAATTGATAATTCAATAGAAAATTATGATTCAAAAGAAGAAGATATTAAAGTAGAAAATTTTGTTAATAGTAATGAAAGTAGTTTTATTGATGATTTAGAAAAAATTTTTCCTCATAAAATTATGGATATTAAAAAGAAAAAAATTAAAAAAGCAAATACAAATATTCATAACAGTAGTAGTAATTCTAATTCAGATGAAATTAATGGTCTTTGTTTTAATTTTATGCATAGTAATAGTTCTGTAAAAGAAAAAATAAAATATATTCCAACTATTTTAGGAAGAATTCTTAAAGAAGAAGAAAAAAATAAAAAAAATAATGAGTAAAGGTAAGTTTGAATGAAATGTTATTTTTACATTATAATATTATCTGTTTATAATTTAATTCATTATTAGCATTTATCATGAAATAATTAATAATAATATAAATAAATAAAAAATAAGTAAAAAAAAATTTTAAAAAAACAAATATTTTTTTAATTAAAAAAATAACCAAAAAAAAATTCTGATTAAAAACTATTTATAATTAGGAGAACAAGCAATTGGACTATAACCTTTAGAAAAATTACTATTACCAAATAAACAAGCATAACAAGTTTTAGTTCTATCAATTCCTTTAGAACTATAATAATCAAAAAAATCAGTATTATTATAATTTCTCATAATTCTATGACCTCTTGAATTTTTTGTTGTTTTTATTCTTTTTTTTTTCCTTTCTTCAATAATATTATTATTATCTAAATCAGTAAGAGATAATTCTCTTTTTGGTGATTTTAATTTTTTTGATGATTTTAATTTAGAAGATTTTTTTTTTTTATTTTTATTAGTAATATTCATATTTAAATTTGAATTGTCATTATCATAATAATTACTTTTTATTAATGATGTATTATTATATTCATTTAGTAAATTTGTATTATAAAATTTTTTATTTGAGTTTGATCTTTTTTCATTTTTTACTTCATTTTTTATATCAGTATAATTATATATTTTTGAATTATTTTTTGTTTTTTTTGGTTTTTTTTTCATGTTTAATTTTCTTAAAAGATAATCAATGATTCTTTCATTTTCAATATTTTTTTTTGATAATTTATCATTTTCATCTAATAAATATCCTCTAAATTTATCTTCACTTTCTCCTTCTTTTCTTCTTAATTCTTCATATAATATTTCTATTTTATTTTTTGCTTCTACTAATTCTTGATATAAATTTAAATTATTTTCAAATAATTTTATAATTTTTTCTTCATTTGAATATGGATTTAATTCCTCTAATGATGAGAAATATTTATATGAAGGAACAATTTTTTGATTATTTAATTTTGAAGAATCAAAATATTTTTTTTTCTTTCCTTTACTTTTTGATTTATTTTCTTTTTTTTCATTTTTATTTTTATTTTTTTTTATATTTTTTTTATTATCATTTGTCTTTTCTTTTTCTATTGAATCTGTAATTTTATTAATTTCATTCTCCATTGAAATATAATTTTCTGTTCTTTCTTCTGTAACATCATTTAATTCATCAATTCCTTTTTTTTCTTTTGGAAAAATAACCTTAAATTGTGTAGTAACATTATTATCTTTTAAAGGAATATTAATTTTCTCATTTCTATTAATATTATTAGAATTATTACTTTGATTATTAATTTCATTATTATTATTAATTATATTATAATTAATATTTTTATCTGTAATTTTATTACAATTATTTTCTTTTTTTTCTTCTTGATTATTTTCTTCAACATTAATAAATTTTTTCGAAGTTAAATGAACTAATTCATCATTATCTTCTTGAATATTTTTATTATTAATTGAAATAGGAATATTAGATTTATAATCATTCCTAATAATATTGTCTTGAATAATATAATTTGGTTCTTTATTTAAATATTCATTTTTAATTTCTTCAACAATTTGTTGTCTTCTTTCAAAAGATTGATTTTCATTATTATTTCTAATAAAATGATTATGAAAAGTATTTTTATCAGTTATTTCATATGAAGTTGTATTTCCTGATATCATACTTGAAGTATTTATTGGTGAACCTTTATAGTTTTGGAAATTTTGAGTTGTATTATACAAATCACGATTTAAATTCTCATTATTATATTTTGATTCATTATATAAATTTCCTGTTGTTGATGAATAGTTATTTGGATTAAAATTCATTTTAATTTAATAATAAAAAAATTTAATTTTTAAAATTTGAAATAAAAATTTATTAAAATTTTTTACTAAAAAAAATTTTTATTTTTCTTTAAAAAATTTTTAAATTTAACATTTTATTTTATTTTTAATTAATTAAATTTTATAACTTAATGTCAGATCAACCAGTAGAAAATCCTCAAAACGAAGAAGTAAAACAAGAAGAAGAAAAAAAAGAAG
>Ga0256407_10013477_pt1 | contig 10930 bp, 10 predicted proteins | sample RumenRJG_04DNA_FD_193489 | JGI IMG/M metagenome (GOLD analysis project Ga0256407, IMG submission 193489) | Bovine rumen microbial communities from Lethbridge, Alberta, Canada - RJG_04 | ecosystem: Host-associated > Mammals > Digestive system > Stomach > Rumen | place: Canada: Alberta... | reverse complement strand
GAAGATTTCTCTGTTTAGTGTTGTAGTTCCAGGAATAAGGGAAATAGAGCATTTAGAGAATAAGTATTCTAGGTTAGAAATGTCTCAAGAACTTAATATTTCCCTCTCAGAAATGAATATCGTTTGTGGATATAATGGTGTAGAGGGGCAACGGCATAGAGAGATTATAGAAAGTATATGTAAGATTAAAGACAAACTTCCGGAAGGCTACCAGTTAATATTTCCAATAACCTATGGCAATAGTCAAGATTATTATCAGGAATTGAAAGACCTGTGCCACGATTATCAATTGAGGGCTGTTTTTCTTGAAAATTTTCTAACCTCCAAACAAATGGCTTTCCTGCATCTTGTAACGGATCTTTTTATTAATGTTCAACCAACAGATAATGGAAATGCTTTTTTAATGGAAGCTCTATCAGCAAATAATATTGTTATAGTAGGGAAGTGGTTGAATTATCCTCAGTTCGAACAATATGGAGTTCCTTATTATCAGTGTGAAACACTTGACCATTTGCACCTTGATATAGAGAGTGTGATTAATGGTAATTTTAATTCGAAAGTGCCAGAAGAACTTATTCACGAACTTAGATCTCATACCCAAGAGAAATTAAAAAAAGAATGGAGTATTTTTATAAATAATAAAATTTAGGATGGATTATATTTTTGATGACCAAGATTTGCAGTTGTGTTATCTGCCATTACCCAAGGGTTATCCGCAATCTCAAACACATTGTGGTGTAGTGTGTGAAGGAGAGAAGGTATATATGACAACATCACCATACCCTTTAAGAAAAAGGAGTCTTTGTGTAGTTTATGCCAAGGCTTTTATTAGAAAAATAACAGCAAATACTTTCTGTAACGAAGAAAGGGCGGAGTATTATGAAAATCCGTTTTTATACATTGGAAATATGTCCGAAGGAATACCGCCTCGTTATTTTAAATTAGCGTCATCAAATCCATTAATGCCGTCACCTGACCCAATACAGGGTCTTCCTTCATTTAATTCTGATCCAACAATTTTTTTAGAGGACGGGACTGTCCATGTCTTGAATAGGGTGACTCACAGGGGAAAGAACGGCTTCGAAAATAGATTATTTCACATAACGGGAAAAATTGAGAACGATTATTTTAAACTCTATGGAAATAATCTGCTATACGAGGGGGGAAAAAAATTCATATCTCCTTGTTTGGTTAAATATAACGAAGAGTATTTATTAACATATTTGGATACAAACTGTTATAATGATGGAAAACCAAATTGTGAACTGTATATAGCAAAAGCTGGCCAAATAGAGAATTTGAATCATTCAAATTGGAAAAGGATTGTGATACGTTCAAATAGCTATATACCTTGGCATATGTCGTTATTCGTAAATAACAACAGACTATATGGAGTGATAGCATGCGTGAAAAATGGTGAGCATCATCAATGTTTTCAAATGCTTGGTGTTTTCTCAGAAGATTTGGCAACACTAACGATTTTCCAAACACCTTTATGCAAATTTAATAGTTATAGAGGGGCAGCATTTGTTAGAGATGATTTGTTCTATCTTTATACGACAACCGTTCATGAGAAAATACAAGGCGGGTGTTCTGTAGATGGAAGAGAAGTGCTAGTAGGGACAAAAAAGTTTGAAGATATTGTTTTAAAGTTGAGAGAAAATGACAGACGGAATGGTGTCTATAATAATACCAGTATTCAATAGATATGAACTGGTAAAGATAATGATAGATTCGATAGTAGTTCAGACCTATAAAAACTGGGAACTATTATTAGTTGATGATGGCTCAACGGATGGTACAGTGTTAAAAATTGAAGATTATATTAAGGATAAAGAAAAAATCTTTCTAATAAAACGAGACAGAGAAGAAAAAGGTGCACCTGTATGTCGTAATATTGGCCTCAAAAAAGCTATGGGCGAATACATCGTTTTCTTTGATTCTGACGATGTTGTATCTGACATTTGTCTAGAACAAAGAGTGGCATATCTTAAGGCACATAATAATCTTGATGCTGCGGTTTTTCCTGCTCGTCATTTTCAAAAGAGTATAAATGAAAAAGATGGACTTCTAAACGGAATACCTATATTTAAAGATGATCTGGCTGAATTTTTAAATTCAAATCTTCCATATATTGTATGGAATGTGATTTTTAGAAAAAAATCATTAATAGAAGCCCAGGTGTTTTGGGATGAGAAGCTGTTGTCATTACAAGATGCAGACTTTAATATACAATGTATCATTAAAGGCTTACACATCGGTTATGCGGTAAACCCCCAGGTGGATTATTTTGCCCGGGCAGAGAACAATAATTCAATATCAGCTGCTATATTCAAACAAAGTAGGTTTGATTCGCATTTGTATTTTGTTGAAAAACAATTTCAGTCTCTCTCTTCATTAGGGAAGAGGAAATACCATAAAGATTTATATTCGAGATTGGTTTATACTTATCTTTTAATGGCTGTTAACTATTCAGAAGATCATGTAAAAAAATTAGTGGATTTGGCTAGAAAGTATAATTGTAACAGAAAGAAGTTTACCGCTCTAGTAAAATTTCATCATTTCCTAGTAAAGAACGTGGGCCTTAATGTAAATATTGCAAACGATATCGCGTTTCCCTTGTTTGTCCTCACGAAAAGGAGAAGCAGTTATAGAAGAAAACAATTTAATACAATGTATTTTAAATGACAGCATGGGATATTTTATTTTTATTTTATTGGTTGCTTCTTTGTTTGCAACAACAGGGAAAAAGAGGTTAAATATATGGGTTTCATTTATCCTAATCATCTTGATGATCCTTCTAAATGGTTTGAGAGGATTAGACGTTGGACGGGATACAATGAATTATTTCACGATGTATTCTTATAAAGGTGCATCTGAAAGAATTGAGCCACTTTTTTCTCTCCTTGTCACCACACTAAAAATGATGGGGTTTTCCTTCAATTTTTTCTTGTGCGTGACGGCTTTTTTAATATACATCCCGCTGTATGGCTTTATTAAAAAATTCTCAATTAACCCGTGTCTATCTCTTGTGGTATATTTGTCATTTTCTGTTTTCTTTTTTCAGAACTCTTTCAATGTAATAAGGAATGCTATTGCGGCATCTTTCCTTTTATGGTCAATAGGGTATATATCAGAATCAAAATACAAGAAAGCTATAATTCCAGGTTTAATAGCCGTCGGATTCCATTATTCTTCATTAATTGCAATCCCATTTTTGGTTTTATCAAGATTCACAAAAGGAACCAAATCCATAATAGCCATTCCTGTTCTAATAGCCTCAATCATTATAGGCCTTTCTTCCGCTTTTTATGAGAATGCTTTAACAACTATATTACAGCAAGTATCCTTTGCTAGTGGTGCAGCAGCAGATAATTATCTAGATTATTTATCAGATATCGATGAGATAGAAGTCAATGTAAATGGGATAATAATGCTGATGGCACCTTTCTCCTTAATATCTTTATTGTCTTTTTTTACAAAAAGAATAGATAATACATATCGGATGGTCCTTTTTTACGGTACCGTTTTGAGTAATTTGTTCGTTAGTGTTTTATATGCCTACAGATTGACCCTTTTTATGACTTTGGTAACATTGGTTGTTATACCTCAACTGTGTGCTGGTCAAAATAAGATTATAAAGGCAATATCCATAATGTCTGTGGCTGTAATGGCTGTGTATTTCATTTATAGTATGATTTCTGGGACGGCGACAAATATAATCCCATATTATTTCTTTTTTGAGTAATATTTTTACACAAATTTATTATCCCATGGATAAAGTTTTAGTTTTACTTTCTACGTATAACGGTGCTCTGTATTTAGAAGAGCAACTCATATCGCTAGTTTCCCAAAAAGGCGTTAGTGTTTCCATCTTGGTAAGAGATGACGGATCTACAGATGGGACACGAGCAATACTTGAAAAATGGCAGAGCCAAGGAAAACTAAAATGGTATACAGGCGATAACATAGGGCCGGCGCATAGTTTCTTGGATTTGATTTACAGGGCTGAGGAAATAGATTATTATGCATTTTGTGACCAAGATGATGTATGGATGGAAAACAAATTAAAGGTGGCTATAGAAAAAATGAATTCAATAGGTGCAGATTTATATTATTCATCTTATAGCACTACCGATAATAGTTTAAAAATACTAGCAGAGTCAGTTCAAAAACCCGTGATAAATACGTTAGCACAAGCTTTAGTCTACGCTTCTGTGACAGGATGCACAATGGTATTCACCCAACAGTTGGCGAAGGTAGTAAAGAGATATATGCCTAGTAAATTAATGATGCATGATTCATGGCTATTCAAAATTGCACTTGCACTGGAACATAAGATATACTATGATAAACAATCTTACATTCTTTATCGGCAACATGGCAATAATGTTATCGGTGACCATAAAAGCTGGTACGCAAGATGGAAAGGCAGGATGATAAGAATCATGAAAAGTGACCGAAAAAGGTATGATGAGATGAAAGAATTGTATGAAGGATATAATGATATTATGCCCGCAGATCAACTACAATCTATTATACCTTTATTAGATTATTACAAACGTCATATATGGTACAGGATAAGAGTTGCGTTTAACAAAAAATATGTAACTGGGGTTACGCACAGTGATAATTTGTTCAAGATCGCTATTCTGCTAAAAAAATTTTAATAATGGCTAGGATTTTGATTCTACTTTCGACCTATAATGGTGAAAAGTATCTTTCGGAACAGTTGGATAGTCTATATGGTCAAAAAGGAGTAGAGATTCACCTGTTAGTTCGTGATGATGGCTCAAAAGATGCTACGATGAGTATCCTCCACGACCATAAGACCCGACTCGGTAAAATGACCGTAATACAAGGCGAAAACCTTGGGGCGGGAGGAAGTTTTCTTGCTCTTATCAGCGAGGCGGTAAAAAAGTTTCAAGATTTTGACTATTATGCCTTTTGCGATCAAGATGATGTATGGTTTCCTACCAAAGTGTTGACGGGAGTAAAGGTTCTGGAGGAAAGCGTTAATAAGTATAAAATGTTTTTTTCAGGTGCGATTAATACCGATGCAAACCTACAGCCAATAGCTTCGTCATGTGTCAGACTGGTCAACTCATTTGGAGCAAACCTTGTAGCCAACCATATTCTCGGATGCACCATGTTGATAAATGGAGCATTACTTCAGGAAATCAATAAAATAAACACAAAGCCATTCACTGTTCCTAATGGAAATCTCCCCATCCATGATGCGTGGGCTGCGATAGTTGCATATTCTTTGAACGCAGATGTTATCCAAAGCCTATCGGGACTTATGTATTACCGTCAACACGGACATAACGTCATTGGAGCTGGACACGGGTTTTGGTCGATTCAGAAGAATCGTATTTTGAGGTACTTGGGTGGCGCAACACACGGGAAAGCAAATAAGTGTATCATCGCATTACAGGTGTTAGATGACGATATTCCCTCCCAGAATAGAGACCTGTTGAAAAAAGTTGCTGACTACAGGCGCAGTTTTAAATCGAAGTTTAGTCTGCTGTTTGACAAACGTATGTATGAATATGGAGTAGTGGATAATATTGGGACTTTTCTTACTATATTGTTTAATAAATTTTAAATATGAAGATAGCATTACTAGGAGACATAGCATTGATAGGCGCATATAGCGTCTATAACAATACGAAACTCATCCAACCGGATGGCCTGGGGGGGGGGTAAAAACAATACTTAATCAATGCGATTATGTAGTCGGGAATCTTGAAACTCCCTTCTCTTATCGAAGAAAGAAATACGGTGCGAAATCAGCCTTTCTATGTACTGAGCCGGAGAACGTAGAGTTGTTGAAAATGTTAGGTGTTGATGCGGTTACACTAGCCAATAACCACATGTTCGACTATGGTCGTGAAGGTTATGAAACAACAAAGAAATTGCTTGAAGAAGCAGGAATCGAATGGTTTGGGGCAGAAGGTAAGGTTGTTAAGGTGGAAAATAATGGTTGCAGATTAGCTTTTTCAGGCTGGTGTTGTTACAGTACAAATCCCCAGGGCTGCGTCAAAAATGGGGCCTATGGTCTGAATGAATTTGATGTAGATGAGGCAGTAAAAATACTTAAACGTAATGCTGATGAAGGTTGGCTGAATATTGTTGCTATACATGCCGGAATTGAACATGTGAACTATCCAAGCATTGATACTATAAAGGTATCGGAGATATTAGCTAAGATGGGGCCAATGATATATTATGGACATCATCCCCATGTGGCTCAACCAGTAGAACGTAAAGGAGAAAGTCTTGTAGCTTACAGTCTAGGAAATTTTTGCTTCGATGATACCTATGCAAGAAAAGACGACAAGAAGCCTTTTTTGAAGTTGTCAGAAGCTAACAGAGAGTCTTTTATCTTGATAGTAACAATAGAGAATAACGAGATAAGTAATTACGAAATAGTACCGATTTATATTGGAAAACAAGGCATTGAAATTGGGCGAGGTGTTACCCATGAGACCCTTGATGGCTGGCTTAATCAGATGTATACAATGGATACGAAAGATTTTGAGCACATGCGTAGGGAACAAAGAAATGTTTGGGTTAAAGAAAGAAGGGCGAAGCGAGGAATGAGGTGGCTATTGTCACACCTGCGACCGCGGTATTTACATCTGATGGTAACCAACTATTTGAATGCGCGAAAATACGATACACATATAAGAAAATATATACAAACAAATGGATTATAAGAAAGTTATCAAGAGCCAAGACGTTCGGTTTAAGATTCTTGGATTACTGAACTGGGTGCCGGACCCTGTAATGTTACGGTTGCAGTATAGAATAAAGATGGGGTTTTGGCCCGACTTCAAGCATCCGAAACGGTTTACGGAGAAACTGCAACTTTACAAAATGAAATACCGTAACCCCATGATGCATCAGTGTGTTGACAAATATGAGGTAAGGAAGTATGTTGAGGGCAAAGGGCTAGGGCATATTCTTAATGAGTTATATGGGGTATATGACACTCCTGAGGAGATTGACTTCGATGCACTTCCTAATCAGTTCGTAGTGAAAACAACAGATGGCGGCGGAGGCTTGAACGTGATAGTTGTTAAGGACAAAACATCTGCTGATTTTGATGGAATCAGGGCTGATTTGTCTCATTGGATTCACCAAAAAAGAGGAGGTAGAACTTTTGGGCGAGAGTGGGCATACGAAGGAGATACCCCCTCTCATATAATTATAGAGAAGTACTTAGAAGATCAATCTGGGGTGGGCAATTTGAGTGATTATAAACTGATGTTTTTTGATGGAAAATTCCGCTCTCTTTGGATAGATAAAGACCGCTATACAGACCACCATCGTGGATTCTGGGACGAGAATCTAAACTTTCTTTCAGAAGTGTATAGCGATCACGATACTTTTAAGATACCACCCCAACTACCATCGAGTATACAAGAAATGATACAAGTCGGTGAAAAGCTCTCGGAAGATTTTCCCTATACACGCATAGACCTGTATGATGTTGACGGGAAAGTGGTATTTGGCGAGATAACTTTCTACCCATGGAGCGGATATGTGAAGTTCACCCCTTCATCATTTGATGAGCAGTTGGGGTCGTATTTCACCGAATACGCATAAATGGATATGAAACAAATAGATAAAGAACAAACACAAGGTCTGACAGACTATAAGTTTTTTGTTTTAGGGGAAAACCCTATTGCGTGCAGGTAGATACAGGTCGCTTTGAAGGTCATTGTCAAAATTTCTATGATATGAATTGGCGGTCGTTGGGCGTGCATTGCACTTATCCGGAAGGAGAAGGTGTTAGTACGCCAGATGGCTTTGAAGAGATGAAAATCATAGCAGCACAGCTTTCCAAGGAGTTCCCCTTTGTGAGGGTTGACCTATACAATGTTGGTGGGAAGATTTATTTTGGTGAAATTACCTTTTATCCTTCGAGTGGATATGGGAAGTTTAAACCCGAAGCATTTGATGAGGAATTGGGGGAAAGGTTTACAGAGTATTGATAATATAGAATATGCGTCATTTTTTTGCTTTTTTTCTTTGCTTTTTGTTGCAAAGTGTGCCAATCGAGGCTAAGCGTGTCTTTTATGATAAAGAGGGGGTGGATATGTCCCAATTCTTTATTTGGAAGAATAGTCGCTATGTAATACAATACCATCATACAATAAACTCGAAGATTGTAATACCTGAAGGCTGTGAAATAATGTTCAAAGGGGGCGGGTTGTCAGGAAATATAGAATTCCTCAATACGAAGCTAAGCGGAGATGTTAATCTCAAAGGCTCCTCAATCAAAGGAAGCGTCATAAATAAACAGTTGGATGCATCTTGGTTTTGCGCAATGGATGGCGAAACAGATGATGCCGCTATTATAAACGAAATGATAGAGGTATGTGGAAGCATTTTCTTTCCTAAAGGAAGATATAGGCTGGAGTCCAGTTATAATCCAGAAGGGAAGGTGCCTGTTGGATATGGTTCCTCTATTAAGGCTCACATTGGCATAAGACGAAACGGAACTCATCTGGTCGGTGAACCAGGAACTGTGTTTGTGACACAACAGCCATTAGGTACAATTTGTATTTTTTCACAACCCAATCAAATTAAAAACAGTGTAAGCAATATTGTTATAAAGAATATTGAGTTTGAGGTTCATAATGACGGCGAAAACTTCCATGAGTTTATGCATACGATCAAAACAATTGGAGTTAATGGCTTGTTGATAGAAGGATGTTTTTTTAATGATTTTTGGGGAGATGCAATTTGTTTAAGTCATTATGGAGATACTCCGGCAACAGGTGAAAGGACGAGGAATGCAAATGTTAAGATTTCAAACAATAGTATTGTTGGGGGCGAACATCATAATAACCGTAATGGAATATCCATAGTAAATGGAAAAAATATACTAATTAAGAGAAATGTTATTAAAGAAACAACAAGAAAAGATATGCCGGGTGGAATTGACGTTGAACCCAATAATTCTTCATATACTATCGACAATATACAAATCATTGGTAATGAAATAGAGGGATGTGAAGGAACAGCCGGAGGAATATGTATAAATGCGAATGGAAAAAATGGGCCGGCGCATCACATCATTATTAAAGATAATACTATAAAAAGATGCCGTGCTGGTCTTTCTTTTGTGGTAAAATCAGTAGCGGCTTCTAATGATTATGTAATAATAGGTAATTACATAGATGCAGAAACGATTCCATATCAGTTTATTGGAGATGGCCAAAGTAGAAATTGGACTTTCAAACGGAACGTATTTGAGCGGCCTTGTAAACAAGAAATACCAGGTAATATAACAGTATCCAATCTTGTCTTAAAGAATAATAAAAAAAAAGATTGAGTGCATGGTTAATAGAAAAGTATTGGATATATGGTGCAATTCTGACGTTCATATTCTTATTCGGCGCTCTTGGTAGAAGACGGTTTTCGGATCAAAATAAATGTAAACAATGAGAATACTGATTTTGACAAATAATTTCAGAGGACTTTTCAGCTTCAGAAAAGAGGTGGTGATGGCTCTTAGGAATAAAGAGTATGAGGTTATTATCTCCGCCCCTTTCGATGAAAAGAAAGCCTATTTCGAGGAGATTGGGTGCAAACTGACAGATACCCAGTTTAATAGGAAAGGAACGAACCCGTTGAAGGACTTTTCTTTGATGGTCTATTATCGCCGTTTGCTTAAAAAGGAGAAGCCTGATGTGGTTCTGAGCTATACTATCAAGCCAAACCTTTATGGTGGCATGGCGTGCCAGTTATGTAGCGTGTCTCAAATTGCAAACATAACAGGACTTGGTTCTGCGGTAGAGAATCCCGGATGGCTGCAAAAACTTACCATATTGCTGTATAAAATGGGACTGAGAAAGACGCATACCGTGTTCTTCCAAAATAAGGCGAATAAGCAGTTTTGTGAGGAGCACGGAATGGTTAAAGGAAATTTGCGGCTTATACCAGGGTCTGGAGTGAACTTGGAGTATCACTCGTTTAAAGAGTATCCGACGGCAGAAACATCTTTGCGGTTTATCTTCATCAGCAGGTTGTTGAAAGAAAAGGGTATCGAGGAATACTTTTATGCTGCTGAAAAGATCCGAGAGAAATATCATAGGACAGAATTCCATATTGTTGGACCTTGTGAGGATGCATACGAGGATAAACTAAAGGAATTGCAGCAGAAAGGAGTGGTGATATACCATGGACAGCAGTCGGATGTGAGGCCTTTTATTGCAAATGCACATTGTACGGTGCATCCATCTTTTTACCCTGAGGGTATGTCGAATGTGTTGTTAGAAAGCTGTGCGGCAGGCAGACCTATTATAACGACAGACAGACCTGGATGTGGAGAGATTGTAGATGATGGAGTGAATGGATATGTTGTGCGCCAGCAGGATGGTGATGACCTCGTTGAGAAAATAGAACGTTTCATTGGACTTTCGTTTGAAGAGAAGAAACAGATGGGGCTAAATGCGAGAAAGAAGGTGGAACGGGAGTTTGACCGGCAGATAGTTGTGGATGCGTATTTGAATGAGATTGCGAAAATAGGCGAAAAAGCGAAATAAACGAAAACGATGTATAAACATTTTTTTAAAAGAGTATTTGACTTTTGCATAGCACTTGTGGCTCTATTGCTGATTGGATGGCTCTTGATTATTGTAGCCATCTGGCTGCATTTTGCGAACAAAGGCGCTGGGGCATTCTTCTTCCAAGAGCGGCCGGGGAAGGATGCGAAGATATTCAAGGTGATTAAGTTCAAGACGATGACGGACGAACGGGATGCAGAGGGGAATCTGCTGCCAGACGAACAGCGGATGACGAAGGTTGGAAAGTTCGTGCGCTCGACATCGATAGACGAGTTGCCGCAGCTCATCAATGTGCTGAAGGGCGATATGGCACTGATTGGGCCTCGTCCGCTGCTGCCGCAGTATCT
>Ga0256407_10013475_pt1 | contig 10933 bp, 19 predicted proteins | sample RumenRJG_04DNA_FD_193489 | JGI IMG/M metagenome (GOLD analysis project Ga0256407, IMG submission 193489) | Bovine rumen microbial communities from Lethbridge, Alberta, Canada - RJG_04 | ecosystem: Host-associated > Mammals > Digestive system > Stomach > Rumen | place: Canada: Alberta... | reverse complement strand
GACAATAAGGACTTCTCCTTGATGCCAGTCAAATCCCATGTACACACCTTTGATGTCAACAGTTGCACCATCTGGGCATATCCATCCTGCAGGCTCATTTACGCAGATTCCAACTTTCGCGTCATCGTCCATCAATTCAAGGGCGTCTTTCAATTCCTTCACAGTCATCATGACTTCCCTCCAAATCTATGCCGTAGATATCCAGCAAGAATGAATGCGCCAAAGAACAGAATGATGCATATAGATTTCAATGGATAGCTGGTCATCAAGCATATAAGCCCTGTAGCTATTATAAAAATGAACATCAATGCAGCCGCAGCCATTATGAATCCAATCATCAAAGACATGCCATAGAATATAGCTGAGACATTCTCTGGATCCCAGTCATCTAGCATTATTTCATGTGGAATGCGCGCTATTGCATCTATGCATTTTACTATTTTGCTAGACATCATCTTGCTACGACTTTCTCATATAGTTCATTCATCTTCTTCACGTCATTTTCATGCTGCTTGGCCTTCAGCATTGACATTCCAACAATGCATGCTATCCATGCAGATGCCAGCATGGCCAATATAATCCAGAATCTTCTTGCAAACTTCTCATTTGTCATATCTGAGCATCTCCAACATCTCCAAGCACTGCATTGAAGTCAATCGGCTTTTCTAAGCATTCAGGGTCAATGATCCTGTACTTCTCAAATACGTAGTAGACATCATCATCATTGTAGCTTTTTGAGTCATTAGACTGCTCATATCTATGACGGTTGTTTGCAAAGAACAGCTCAAACTTGTTCCATGCTTTGACTGCAGCAGATCTGCTAAAGAAACGCAATGAGATATAGATCCAGTCTTTTGTCTTGTCTTGCTTGGCTTTTGCCATTTCAGCTTCAACTTGTGCTTTCTTCTGCTCAAACTCAATGGTCAAAGCTTGCTGGATTAGATTCTTGAGCTTCAGCTCATCAGCTTTTCTGCCAAAGTCTGTCTTGTACAAGTACATTCTTTCAACAGCAAGCCCAAGCAGAAATGCTATAAATGATCCAATTATCAGCACTGTATTCATAGTCATTCTCTCACAATGAGCTTTTCAAGCTGGCAAGCTCAGCTTCAAGCTCAGCAATCCTGCTCTTCTTGATCTCTTTGAAATGCTCTCTAGCCACCATTGCAGCTTTCACTTCGCTAGTGAAGACTCCACTGATATGGTCGCATGATGACCATTTCACTTCATCTACATTGGCATGCTCTGTTTCTGCATATGGGATGCCTTTGCGAAAGCACATACTAACATTGCCATCTTCGTCTAAGCAGACATATTTGATGAATATGTCTATGCTTTTGATGATCTTGCCATCAATGCCGACTTCCATCCACTTGCAGCTACTGTAGTTGGCAAATATGTTTTTCAACACTTGTTTGTCTATCTCATGGAATTTCATAAAAACATTATAAAGCATTCTGCATGGTTTTAAACATGAATTTCACTTGACTATTATCTTGTAGAGGTCTTTAAATGTATGGTTCTGCTCTATGAAGTCTATCTGCTTCTTTATGTCTTTCAAATGAGGCTTCATCAAGCCAGGCCTTGACTGAAGCTGTCTTTTCAACTCATTCAATGCGCTGACCTATACAATGCATCCCTGCTCGAAGCCTTCTTTGTCTGAAATGCCAAGCTTCTATATGTGTCCACCATTGCATCTGTTTCTAAGATATCCAATCTTTGAAGAGTTCACATAGCATGAAGACTGCAATATGTATCTAAGAATGAAGTCATAGTCTATTGATGTCCTAAGCTTTGGATTTGCCTTCAAGCCAAGCTGTTTTATTCTACTGGCATTGAGCGCTTTTCCCTGCCAATACTTGTTTATATGCTTGAAATAGCCAGGATCTTGTATCTTGAAGATGCCATCAGTCTTGCAGACTTTCATGCGAGTCTTCCCATTTGGGTCGGCAATGGATATTCCCAGCTGCACAAAGTCTAAACTATCACATGCAGCTATGCATTCATGCATGTCATCAAGGCAGCTCTCAGCTAGAGCGTCATCAGACTCCAAGACCACTATCCATTCATTAGATGAAGCGTCAATGCCTTTGTTGATAGTGCTAGCCAAGCCAAGATTCTGCCCATTAGACAGCACTTTGAACCGATGGTCGCCAGATATAGCATTGCAGATGGCATCATATGTGCCATCTTTGCTGCCATCATCTATGGCTATGCAGTCAAAATCTGCAAAAGACTAGCTTTTCAATGAAGCAATGGCATGCTCTATAGTGTCTTCAGCATTATATGCCGGCATTATAATGCTGAACTTGTAGTTGAGCATGTGCAGTCTTCCATCCGGTCATCTGAATACTTATGCCAAGTCTTGCAAGCATAGTCATATCCTTCATTCCATGAATCAGCTTCAAGATGCTTAGCTGCCTTGTCAATCCGCTCAGCATACTTCAAGTATGCTTCAGACTGCTGCTTGAACCCTCTGCTTTCAAGAAGAATCGCATTTTTCCTTAGCTCATCTGATATACCAGCTAAAGACTCTTTGTCTATTGTCTATGCATCAATCATAAATCATTGGCTTTTTCGGTTTTGACATTAAAGACGTCTTTAATGAAGCTTATAGTCGTCTTGACGTCTTCTTTTGACACTGACTTGACTCCGGCTGCTACTCTTGGAATCACCTTGATTGCAATCATCTCTTTTGTAGTCGGAATGAAAATGCTTATTGCCAGCATCAAGAATGCAAATGGAGTAGACCATTTGAAAATTGACTTAGCTAGCCGGTAGTCCTTGTCTTTTGGGCCAAATTCACTCATCATGAGCATTCCTGTAATGCCCAATACCATGCCAAAAGATCCTAGACCGACCATAAGGCCTAGAAATATTTTCAAGCCTTCAAGGCGTGTTATCCAATATATTGCGCTTTCTGTCATTTTCTTTTCTTTCTTTTATGTTGACACCATAGATAGCCTTGCATTCGTTATAGCTACAGCTTTGCAGAGCTCTGAAAACTATATAGCGCAAGTCGACCAAGTTTTTTCACCAGTCTTGCTGTCTCTAGACTCTACATGTGAAATCTAGATTAGATCATCTGGCTATATCTACAAAGCCTAGATCTCTTTCATCTATGGACAAGGCATGTGTTTCTCTTTCTCTTGCTTATGAATATAGACTTCTGATCTTGTCTGGATAATGGCTGAAGTCTGGCCCAGGAATATGGACTATGTCAAGCTTGAACTTGTTCTTGAAGAACTTGCTTATGATCAAAGCTTCATCTGAAGCGCTTACTGGAGCAGTAGAGCGTATGAATGCGTCTATCGCATCATATGAGACGCCAAGCCGCTCTTCATCAGACAAAGGCTGAAGGCCGTCAATAGGAGTCTTTTTGACGAGCTTCTCAGGCAGCCCAAGCCATGAAGCGATCTCTCGCACTTCAGTCTTAGTCAAACTTTGGATAGGCGCATACGAGCCGCAGTCATCGCCAAACAATGTGTCATTTCCGACAATAGACTCAGATCTATTGCATGTGTTCAAGACTATTCCATTGATGCTCTGCGCAATGCCATACAGCATTGCCATCCTCAGACGAGCAGGCATGTTAGTCTTGCAGACGTCGCTGACTTCAAGGCCATTGCTCTCAATCGCATTTTTTCCAAGAGAGAACATGTCGCCAATGTCGATTGTCAACCGCCTGACTCCAAGAAATGCAAAGACTTCATTGACGTCATCCATGTCTTTCTGGCCATCACATGGCAGAGAAACGCCAACTACTTTGTCTCTGCCAAATATCTTGCAGGCAAGAGCAGCCACGCATGATGAGTCAATGCCGCCTGAAATCCCCACTACATAGCAGTCAGGCCGTATGTCGGCATGCCATTGCTTCCAATGCTTTTCAACCACATCAAATGCAAGCTGTGGAGAGAAATTGTAGAATCCATCCATCGGCGTGTTGTATTTCATTATATGCCTTTCAGTTATCTAAGACTATTATACTATAATCAGCAATAATTTAAATCCAAATTCATCCAATATGCTTGACGGCATATGGAGCATTTGAGAAATAGCTTGCTGCTTCAGACAAGACTGATGGAGCTTTAGCTTCATTCAAATGCGTCAGCACAATGTTCCTGTTGTTGTAGTTGCTGTCTGCATTCACCCTGTCTATGAGCTTTTGAGCATGCTCTTCAGTCATTTCTCCAAATCTCATGGCGCCTTGATAGTCATTCTGGACATTAGTCAAGTCTCTATATGCAAGCCCCTTAGTGAATTCTGGGAATGGGCCAGCTCCATGCCTAGTGAAATATGTGCGAGTCACATAGTTGGCAGTGACGCTTACAGGCTTTATGCTGTTCAATGACAATGCGCTGATTGCGCCTTCCAAGCCTGTCATGCTAGGCGTAGAATGCACATCCACATGGCCATTTTCATCTTTTGGCGCATAAGCTTTGTCAAGCAGAAGGCCTTGGGCATTCTCAATGATGGCATTCAATGGACGCCATTTCAAGATAGGCTCATAGTCTATCTCAAGCAAATGGTCTGTTGGAAGCTCAAAGCTATGCTGTGCCATGAAGTCTGTGTCTTTCATGAAATGGTCAATGAAGCCTTTGCTTTTGACTATCTTGAGAAGCTCTTTGTCTATTTTCGCATTTTCAGGCTTTAGCCGGTTCTCTATCTGCCATTCAATCTCTTCAGCCATGTACTTCTTGCGATCATCATATGTCATTGAGGCAAAAGCAGAAAACTTCAAAGGACGATGGCAGCAATTTCTATAGATAGTCTCCCAAATCCCCATGCCACATGAGCCATGCTGTGAATTTGTCTTTTGCCGATGCTTTTCAAGCGACTGGTTGATCAAGAAGTCTCCGGGAAGCTGTATAATGCAGCTTGGCGCTCTAAAGCTTCTAGGAACCATCATTCCATAGTCCAGGAGCTCATGGAACTCTTGGACGTATAATATAGGATTCAAAAGATAATCATGAGAGAAGATGCTTGGAGCGCCTTCTAGAGTGCCAGATCCAAAATGATGGAAGACATGTCTATTTCTAGTCAGGCTGTCTACTGTATGGCCACGCTGGCAGCCGCCATTAGACAGCACGACAATCGGCTTCTCTCTGTTTTTGCAAAGATAGCTAGTGAAAAGGCCTTTGCCTTCATCACCATAGTTAGCTCCAATCACTGCTTCAATGTTCATAATTGGATTATACAGCAAGATCTACTAGATTTAACCTGTGCTTTGAGTCAACTTGCATATGCTAATATGTCTACTTGGCCTACCCAAATATTAGGGTCATAGCCCTCTGGAGTCTTTGGCAGCCCTTCTGCATTGTATTTATATGCCATTCCACCTTCATCAGAGATGCTTTTGCTGATGTCTATGGCATTCTCCACAATGTTCTCAACTGTTATTCTAAGGCCATGCATTGCCACTAAAGCATTTTTCACGTCATTGATTTCACTGTCTAGCTCATCTATGTCATGCTCAAACTCTTCTTTTATGTTCGCTGAGCTAGCATTTGGGATAAGCAGGAACTTCTTAGTGTAGTATTCATTCTCAAGCTTGTCGACTAAGGCTTCTAATGCTGATATGTCATGGTCTACATTGCTGATGTCAAACTTCCTATCTCTCTTGTCATTGCCATCATACAATGTTGGAATAGACTCTAGATCAAAGTCTAAGACTGTGCTTCTGTCATAGACGTCATTCAAAGCTTTGATTCGGTCATAACAGAATTCGCCAATGGTCTTGCCATCAGCTTTACGGCTTATCTTGAAGAAATAACTTATGCTCATAATGCACTCTTTCTATTTTAAATAAAATACAAAACTTATGAATAATTGCTAATAGTCGTAAACACTTATGCAACTATTTATATAAGTCTTGCTGAGAATAGATGCTTCTCAAGCTGAGATCTGTCCCATCTGGGGGCTTTCATAGTATGTGTCAATGTCATCAAGAAGCTCGGGAAGGTCTTCTTTCTGCACTCGCTTGAATTTCATCTTCATATACATGGTCCTTAGTTGATATTATATCATTGATTCATGCTTGCTTTAGTATAGTGCTTCTGTCTCTCGGTGAAAGCTTTTTCTAGCTGTGCTTTTTCTTGATCTCTTCGAGATGCTCTAGAGCACGTGCTTTCTCTTCTTCCGTTGGCTGCCATCTCTAGACATGCTTGCCGTCAACTACTCCGTCAAATGTCTTTGTCATCGTATGTTCTCCTGGATGCTGTTCATTCTTCAATCTCTGAGTCTATAAACTCTATTGTGCCGTCTGCATAGAATACTGCATCAAACTCGCTGTCGCTGCAAGTTATGTGGACAGTCTTGTCATATGGTTCATCTGGGTCTCCTTCTGGGCTAAGTGTGTAGTTTATTCCTTCAAATATGCTGTCATTTGTTATTGAAATTTGCACCGAATTAGCATCCAGTGATGTAAATACTGCACTTTCAATGCTAACACAATATGCAAATGCAAATGGAGCTATGTCAATCGCTGGACATAATATGCTAGACAATGAATAACATGCAACGAATGCATTACCAGCAATCGATTCAACAGAATTTGGCATATTTACGCTTGACAAACTAATGCAATGAGCAAATGAGTCATCACCTATATGCTAAACAGCGCTTGGAATGTCTATGCTAAGCAATGAGGCACAGCCACTAAATGCAGTGTCTGGTATTGAAGTGATGTTAGTCGGCAATACAACGTTGACTAATGATACAGATGATTGAAACAAGAACTCTCCTATGTAGTCAACACTTGGCGGCATCACAATGCTTGTCAAATTGTGATTGTATCCAAATGAGCTGTCTGGAAAACGTCTGACTGTGCTTGGAATGACCATGTCAGCACTTGTCTATATGCATGCAACAAAGCCTGTTCCGTCTTTTGTCAGCATCAAGCCACCTTCACTCTTGAAGCTCTAGTTGCTTGGTGAGACATTGATCTGCTGCAAGTTATAGCATTCTTCAAACACAGAGTAGCCAAAACTGCTGCATCCAGCGCCAATAGACACACTTGACAACTAATATGAATTAGCAAATGCCAAATCACCAATATGCTCCATGCTGTCCGGAATCTATATGTTCTTAATTGGTGATCCAGCGAATGCAACATCTCCAATTGACAGAATGCCATTTTCTAGCTCTAAGCTAGACAGACCATTGTCACCAAATGCAGCATAACCTATCAGCTTGATGCTAGACGGTATTGTGATATGATAAATGTCAGTGCATTCATGGAATCCAAAATCTGGAATGCACGACACTGCCTCTGGAAAAGCTGCAACTTCAAATAATGTCTATTTAACATCATAATGCGCATCCCATGCAGTATTTGTTGCAGTATATGACTTTATGTTCTTGACAACTACATTGAACATGCCGGTTGAAGCATAAGTATGCACCTTCTAGCTCACATCTCCATTAATCTGCTCAATAGTCCCATCTCCCCCAGTCTATCACAACTGGCTTGCTTGTGTCATCTCTTTCTGCTGAGTAGATGCCTGATTTCATAGAGTACTATGTGCCGACAACAAGCTTAAGCTTGTCATGAGGTCCATATGACTCAATGAAAGCCTGCTTGATGCTGTTGTCGCATTCACCGTTGAACATGTATGTCGTCATCTCTGCTCATCCTCTCTCATCAGCTCTGTGCAGGCAGAGGCAGCATCTGCCCCAAGCACTTCCAGACGTACTCTTTCGACTTTTCAACAGTCTCAGTATTCTCTCCAAGTCTCAGGTTGTCGTACCAGTATCTGTCAATGCCGACGGCTTCATATTCAGAGTAGGGTCTTACAGTTCTTCCGTCCTTGACGTACTTCATGTTGACTATTGGATAGAGGTTGCCATATCTGTCAGAAGTCAAGATGCCGTTTGCAAAGCAGTTGATCTTGCCAGATGCCATCACATTGTAGTATTCGCACTCTTCTTCGACGTACTGGACATCTGTTATTGTCAATGTTCCGTCTATTGAGAACACCTTGTCTCCAGCCTTTGCATCGCAGACATTTGTGAACTTGCTTTGATCAACTGAGAAGATTCTGTGGTTGGAGTTGATGCCTGTAGTCTTGAGGACTGTGCCATTGTCGAACGTGAGCTGGTAGTAATGCCAATTCTTCAGTCCAGGTCTCGTCAGCCAGCATACCTTTGCAGAGCCTAATTGCCCTTCATCAAAGTCCCAGACCTTGAGGACGTCGTCGTAAGTGAGGTCTTCAATCTTCTTCGTTGTGCCGTCTGAGAGCAGGATATCAGTGCCTTTGAGTATGCAAGACGTTGTTATAGTAAATGAGCCATCTGAGCAATTAATAGTTATTTGCTTACCTGCATCACCCGGACTCCCATCACTTATACCAAAATCATAATTAATCATAGATTGAACTTGAGAAATTGTTCTGCCATCAAAAGTCATACTATCACCATCGCCTAAAGCATATGGGAAAGCCCAACCATTAATAGAGACAACACTTGACGGTATTATTGCCCCATTTAAATTAGAACCATAAAATGCCCCGCTTTCAATTGTCGTAATGCTTGAAGAAAACACAATTTTTCTTAAACTTATTTCACAAAATGCATATTGTCCAATACTTGTAATAGAGTCAGGAAAAACAACTTCTTTCAGTGTCCAGCAGTTTTTACTAGTAAAATCAAACCAATCTGTACTATTGGTGGATGCTGCATAAGACTTGATGTTTTCAATAGTGACATTAAATGTTCCGACAGAAGCATAAGTGTGGACTTTTTGACTTATATCTCCATTAATGCTTTCAACAGTCCCATCTCCCCAGTCAATCACAATGGGCTTGCTTGTGTCGTCTCTCTATGCTGAATAAATACCTGATTTTTTACGATCATCATAACCTTCTGTCTCGACGACGAGCCGAAGCTTGTCATTTGGCCTATATGAGTCAATGAAGACCGGCTTCATGCTAGCCGGGCATTCTCCCAGAAATGTGTATGTTGCCATTGTGTTTTTCTTTCAGTTAGTTGTCTTTGTTCATGAATGTTCGATTATTATGTAGGTTCAGCATTATCATGGCCAGTGCCTGTTAGCTATACGCTGCCATTCTGACATACGCATGTAAAAACTTTCGGTTGTTCAAACATTGCAGCTGCATCTGCACTTATAGCTTGCACCTATGACATTGTCATATTTGGAAAATTTACACTAGACAGATTATTGCAGCTTGCAAATAATGCACAAAATGATGAGCTAGCGCTTAAACTAAGTGAATGGCTTGTGAATGTTGCACTTGATAAACTTGAACAAGTATGAAAAGCTCCGCCTACAGCTAGTGCGTCACTGTTTATTATGACATCTTTGATGTTAGACACAGAAAATATGTTGCCTGCTAGACTTGTGACGCTTTGTGGAAGCACTAGATTGCTAATGATGCTTCCATACATAGCATATTCAGCAAATTTCTTGACACCGTTCTATATAGTCAGTGAACTTATGCTGGTTCTTTCAGTTCCCATAGAATCAAAATATGATACATTTGATCCAACTGTCAGCTCTACTATATGTTGTGAGACTGTTGCTCCCATGCTTTCGCACTGCTGTGAGCCAAAAGCTCCAATCCAATTATGCTTGACTACTGTGCCTGAGTCAAGCTTTGCTATAGTGTCTATTGCATTCATATTGACATCTATCTATTCACCAGCTTCAACACTTCCGCCATCTACAGGATGAAAAACATTAGACACGACATCATAGAATCCATACTGCCCATTGAGCTAAGCTGCACGAAAATCAGCAAGCGCGTCTGAGCTTAAAGAATATGCCACGCGTCTTGCCTTGTATGCTGATGACTTCATGTAGTATTGGTTGTTGTATTTTGATGCAAATATTGTCTATGAGTCAGTTGGAAGCGTAATGTCAGTCTAAATCCCTTCACGATCCATTGCAATGTATTTCTCATCTAGATATGAATATGCAGAGGAAGATGACCCCATTCTAATGCGTATGTCATGCATGTTTCCATCATTCCAGTTTCCAGCATTAGCTGCAGAATTCCACCATCTTGACTGCCCACATCTCAAGTAGAGCTGTCTGTCATTGTACGGCGATATTGAAGAAAAGCCAAATCCTGGCTTTAAGTCTGAAACATTGATTGCTGTGTCATTTCCAGCATGGACTAGTATGTCTGACCATGTGCTAACACCAGTCTAAGATGCAGTAACATGTATTTCCGTCAAATAGTCTGAGACTACAAAGCCTGTGTCAACATATGCACTTCCATTAGACTTGATGTAGTCTAGAAATTTGATGCCAGTGCCGCTGCTCCAGAATGTCTGTCTAGATCCTTTTAGCATATCATGTGCCTCTTTAGTCTGAAGAGATATCAACAGTCTCATATCCTGTGAATGCATATTCGCACATCTGCTCGACAAGCTTCTAGTATTCTTCTAGAGCTTGTGCGTCATATCCTTCTTTCTGCGCTTTGTACTGCTAGAATGCTTCTAGGCCATGCACAAAGAACTTGTCATTTTCAAGAAAGACCATTGCCATGACAAACAAGTCATAATAGCCGATGCTTTCTAGAAATTCTTTGAGCTCATCCCATATTCCATGCTCTATGCAGAACTCTACAAGCTTGAGCTTGCTGAACCGGCGTACCTAGACTATAGACGGTGTAGGCCGGTCTATGACATCATATTGAGCTGTCAATGTCATCAATGTGGTGTCTTCAATCCATCCAGCTAAAGACAGCATCTTTGTCTTTGGATCATGCTCAGGCTTCACATCAACTATTGTGAACCAGCCTCTGCTGTGGTATGCTTCATCATCGTCAATTCGAGGGGCAGTCACTGTGCCGTTCTCCCTGAACGTGCGTGGAGCATACTCAATTGCTGTTCCGCTTGTGTTCTTTCCATATCTTCTGTTTGTCATGTCAATTCCTCAACAATGGTTATTGGTCGATGTACTCGATGCTGA
>Ga0256407_10013473_pt1 | contig 10934 bp, 5 predicted proteins | sample RumenRJG_04DNA_FD_193489 | JGI IMG/M metagenome (GOLD analysis project Ga0256407, IMG submission 193489) | Bovine rumen microbial communities from Lethbridge, Alberta, Canada - RJG_04 | ecosystem: Host-associated > Mammals > Digestive system > Stomach > Rumen | place: Canada: Alberta | collected... | reverse complement strand
AGGTAGCTGGCATCATAGATACCTGCCTCCGTAACATTGTTGTAAGCCATCCAATAGTCTTGTTTGCTCACCTCTACCGTATTCTTCTGACCGGTTGCCTCATCGATGCCCTCTGCGACCATCGTACCCTCGTGATAAGGAAGTGACTCCTTGGTTGCACCGAAGTAGTTCATCGTCAGCAGCGTACCATTATAGAGTTTGCCGCCGTTCTGCCAGTCAAGAGTAGCAGCGAGAGACAGGCGCTTGTAGCTGACATTGAGGTTGAAGCCCATATTGAAGTTAGGAGAGCACTCACCGAGGTTGACGCTCGTGCCGGTTCCTTGTGGGAGACCGTTGGACAGAAGCAACTCACCATTCTCAGCACGCTTGAAGGCAACGCCATAGATGTTAGGATAGGTGTAGCCAGCCTGAGCGCGAATCTGCGGCTCGACGAAGCCACCAAGGAAGATACTCTCCACACCGGGAGCAAGCTTCTTAACTTTGTTCTTCACCTTAGTGAAGTTCACGCCCAAGTCAACATTGAAGTCTTTGCTTTTTACTACATTAGCATTGACAGAGATCTCATGTGCCCAAGTTGTCATCTCACCGGCATTGGTACGCAGATACTGATAACCGGTAGAACCAGCTGTAGGCACGTCGAAGATCTGATCTTTGACATCCTGATAGCTCAGCGTATAGGCGAAGCGGATGCGGTTGTCGAAGAAGTTAAGGTCTGTACCAATCTCCCAGTTGTTTGTGTTCTGGGGCTTCAGATTGGGATCGAATTTCACGTAGTATGGCACATAAGCTTGCTGGCCACCAAGAGGATAGCTGATTGGCGTGTAGAGATACATACCACTGCCGTATGTTGGCACGTACATATAGTTGTTGTAGAACACACCAGCCTGACCTACCTGAGCCAAAGATGTGCGCAACTTACCATAGGAGAGAATGTGATTGCCTTTCAGACCAGGGAGCTCTGTGAAGATCCAGCCTAAAGAAACTGAAGGATAGAAGAAGCTGCGATGACCGCGAGGCATTGTGGAGACAATGTCGTTACGCCCTGTAGCCGTGAAGAACAACTGATCTTTCCATGCCAGACTCAACTGTCCAAACGTACCGATCGTGCGCTCTTGCTGACCATACTCACTGTGAATATCGATGCTGGAAGCATTGTCAATAGTCGGCTGACCATACCACGCAAGTCCTGAGCCATCGTAGTCCCAATAGCGACGATACTCGTGGTTGAACTCATTACCGAGCAAGAAGCCAAAATCCCACTCTTGCTGAGCACCCCACTTTGCAGTAAAGTTAGCAGTGAAAAGGTTGTTGAAGATGTTGGTCTGAACACCAGAGTTTTCGACCTCACCCTTAGTGTTGTAGGCAGAACCTACTTCAGCGATTGTCTTATTATTAGTGGTGTAGACATCCTCACCGGCCTGCTCCCGGAAAACGAGGTTATAGTTCTCACCCCAATTGATCTTCGGACGATACTCTACATAGGCATTGCCGAACACGCGGTTGGTATGCTGGAAGAACTCGTCATTGTCAGCAAACCAATAAGGATTATCAAAAGAAGTGCTACGGAAGCTGATCTGACTGGTCGGATCATTAGGGGCGTGGTTGGGCACTCCTTTGAGATCAAACTCAACAGGTGCGGAATAGACCACGTTTACAATACCATTGTTAGCACCTGGAGCAGATTTAATTCTCACGGCACTGTAGTTGGCAGAGAAACCTGTCTTCCACTGATCATCAATCTTCCAGTCTACGGCACCGCGCGCACCGGTACGTGTCATGCCTGTAGAAGGAATGATACCCGTCTGATAAGTATCACTGATACTGAAAGAATAGTCAAGGCCATTCTTGTTCTGGCTGATGCCAAACGTAGAGTTCTGTGTGAAACCCGTGCGGAAGAAGTCACCCACATTGTCGTGTACTTCCGGAGTCACCCAACCGTCAAGACCCGCAGCCGCATATTTGGGGTTATAGAACTGTCCTTTGTGGGAAGTCAGGTCGCCATTGGTGTATTTGTTATTGGTGTTACCGCCGTATGTTGCATCATTAGGCAGATCTGCAATCTTCGGACCCCAGCTCATGGATGTCGTCGGATTGTAAGCACCGACTTTATTACCTTGTGCATAGACATCCTGATGCTCGAACTTACGGCTCAAAGTAGAAGCACTTAAGTCTGTGGAGAATGTGATGACGGGTTTTGAAGTAGCTTTGCTGCCACGCTTCGTGGTGATGAGCACAACACCATTGGAAGCACGGAGGCCGTAAAGAGCGGAAGCAGCCTGACCTTTCAACACGCTGATCGACTCAATGTCGTCCGGATTGATATCAATTGTACGGCTGGCATAGTCTGCACCCGTCACAGACTGCCCTGTAGAGAAGTCTGGCTGAGAGGAGATAGGCATACCATCCACAACATACAAAGGCGTGTTGTTGCCGTTGAATGAACGGGCACCACGAATGACAATTTGTGCAGAAGCACCAGGAGCACCGGAGGATGTACGGATATCCACACCCGTCAGCTTTCCCTGCATGGCACTTGCCAAAGAGGAAGTACCTGCTACGTTCAGGTCACTGGCCTTCAACTCCTGAGCATCATAGCCCAAGGACTTTTTCTGACGAGTGATACCCATCGCAGTCACCACGACTTCATCAAGCGTCTTGTCGTTGGAAGATAGCTGAATCTTGAGATTGTTTGCAGCCTTCACCGTCTTTTCTTTCATACCAAGATAAGAGACTCTCAGGTTGGAACCTGGCGCTACATTGAGTGTGAACTTACCGTCCACATCTGTTACAGTACCTGTCTTTGTGCCGGCAATCGTCACGGCCGCACCCACAATAGGCTCGCCGTCCTCGGCTGAGACTACGGTACCACTAATCGTTGTTTGAGCTAATGCTCCCCCCAGGAAGAGGAAGAAGCAGGCTAAAAACATCATTAGTCTTTTTTCCATAAATTCTCTCTTTTAGTTAATTGTATGATATGTTTACGATATTCTCTCTAATACGACGCGAAAGCTCACAGGCAACAAAAAGTCATCCTAAAAGTTTGTTCGTATGCAAAACGATTCTTGCAATAGTCTTCTCTTGACATACTACAATCTCTCTATTTCTTTTGCAAAATTAATGGATGAAGATGAAAGGAAGAAAGAATCACGTTAAAAATATGATTCTATTAACACAAATTAGTCAAACGAGCGACAATTATGTATAAAAATAAAGATTTTATAGGCTTTACACTTATACTTCATCATGTAAAGACTATAAAAGCTTCTATTTATTAAGTCACAATCCGACACACCGGCTTATTTTCCCAATACCACCTTATGATGGTTGACAATGTAAATACCTTTTGGCAAAGCAGCAGGATCTGTACCCATATTCTGACCGGAAAGGCTGTAAATACATGACGAAACGCCGTTGGATTGCGGCAGTGCACTGATTCCTGTCGTCACAGCGCTTGTGATATACACGTCATCAAGGAAGAATCGACCGGTAGCAATAAATGTCAGAGAGCAAGAGCCCTTGCCCACAATATGATAAGTATAGGTTTGCCACTGCCCTTTCTGCATGGTAGTCATGATCGTTGCGCCCTTGGCTTCAGTAAACTGAGCATCGGACTGACTCAAGAATAATTGCAAGTCAGTACCTTCACTCTTCGTATTCCAACCCGCCACACGGAAAGTCAGCATCACCGTATCACCAGGAAGTGTAAAATAAGGAGTAGAAACGATAAACGTTTTATCAGCAGCACTGCCACTACTGCCAAAGCGTGCACAACGATCACCTGCGTATGCATTGCATACCGACCTCCATCCTTTCAAGTCCGGATCGAAATGCCCACTGGCAATCCGACCCTTAAAAAGTCCGTCATTACCTCCTATACCCACACAATTAGAGAAGGTCTCCTTGAGTAGATACACTTCTTCTTCACGATTGATGCCAGCGTCTGAATCGGGAGAATAAACAAAAGATGCCACGCCGTCGCCATCGACAGAAATATTGGAGACACTGCAGTGCAGCAACTTACTGCCATCATCATTGTCATGAAAGAGCGTCGCTGCTGGTGTGGAACTATCAGAAAAGCTATTGCGGGAGCCGTAAGGATAAGCGTCATGAGCGATAGTTGAGCGGGAGGCTATTCCGTCTGCAGGAACTAAAGCGAGACGAAGGTGATCGTTATAATAGCCATTATACAATCCTATCGTGTTGACGGCATTGGCTTCCCATGCCTCTTTGTCGTAGTCGACATGGGTGATGAGCACACCACTGCCAGGCAGCAACTTGTCAAAGCCAACGGGCTGGCGATTCTCCAAAAGGAAATATTCGTTTTCATATTGCGGATGACGGATCAGATAGGCTTGACCGCCGTCAGCTAACGGTTTCATGTCCGTGACCTCCAACGACTGCTTTCCCAACTCCACAGGCGTGAGCCATCCACAGGTCATCTTCTCGTAGGCAGTATATCCTGCAGGCAGATATCCGTCGCCATTGTAGCTGCCATAGTCCATCAGATCCCAGGCATCCATGGCAAAACTACCTTTGTCCTGAACATCATAGACATCGGGAAAACCCATGCAATGGGAGAACTCGTGACAGAACGTGCCGATGCCAGCAATCTTTCCATCATATTTCAACTCATTGGAACAAGCATAGGTATTGATCTTCGTGCCGTTGATCTTCAATACTTTCCTGTCTTCTTCCAAAGTAAACATCAAAGGCCATATCAGACTGTCGTTGGAGGAGTCGTAGTCATTCTGCCCATATCCGGCAAAAAGAACAAAGACTTCCTCCGCCTCACCGTCACCATCCCAGTCATAACGCGAGAAATCAATACTGTCCTGCACGCCCTTGCATGCCTCTATCACCATATCACCGATGTTCTTCTCATCGTCATTTCCATAATAGTCGTAAGGGTGAGACATCATCACCGGCCCCGCCACGTCGAAGTCCAAGATGAACTTTCCGCCACTCTGAGCTATGAAATAATCACGGACGGAACCTTGAAAGCCATTGTCGTGATAGTCGGGTTCGTTGGTAATCTTGCGATAGAGAGCAACAGGATCAGCCATGCAGAACTGCTTATTAGGAAACTCTACCAGAATCACAAGCCCACGCTTGTTTCCTGAAAATATAGAAGACGCAGCCTCAGCGCGACGGGCTGCCGGTGCAAAACGACGGGAGACAGAAGCATATCGCTTTGCCGCATTCGACACAATACTGTCGCTTGAAACCTCCTGATAACGTCCTGTCGCTTTATTCAGAACATAACAAGTGCCGTCAACAGCACGCGCATATCGTATGCGCTCGTCGCCCAAGAATTCCACGTTTATAGACTTACCATCGTTTGTAAGCACTTGTATCCAATGACCACGACGGGCAGGAGCCGCCATCAGCAGCACAAAATGACAACAAGCCAGCAAAAGGAAAAGGAAGCGTAAAGGATGTTTCATATTGTTGAGGTTTAGGGTTACACAACATTCTCAAGCAGTATAGACTGTAACTTGCTGATGAGATTAGAATAAGAAGAGGTTGTTTACTCTATATTCTCGAATAGCGTTGGCTGTAAGTCGCCAAGGAGATTAAACGTCTTGCGATGGTAGGGTGAGACGCCATGGTCGCGAATGGCCATCCGGTGCTGCCGTGTTGGATAGCCTTTGTTTTTCTTCCAGCCATAGACAGGATACTGCTCATCGAGTTCATCCATGTAGTCGTCACGAAAAGTCTTGGCAAGAATGCTGGCCGCAGCAATGGCTTCGTACTTTCCGTCGCCCTTGACGATACACTGATAAGGCAAGGGCTGACGACCATCGCGCTTGCGAAAGACACGCTTTTGTCGTGGTTGGCACGCCTCGTCGGCAATAGGAACATAGGGATCAAAGCGGTTGCCGTCGATGATGAGCTTATCTGGTCTGACCTTTAACTGGTCGAGCGCACGGTGCATGGCCAGGAAACTGGCGTGTAGAATATTGATCTCATCGATTTCCTCCGGTGTGACAATACCAACAGCCCACGCCACAGCATCATGCTCAATGACTTTTCGAAGCTCGTAGCGTTTCTTGGCTGTGAGCTGTTTCGAGTCGTTGAGCAGCGGATTATCGTAGTCACGCGGCAGGATGACGGCGGCAGCATAGACACTACCCGCCAGGCATCCGCGGCCGGCCTCGTCGCAGCCGGCCTCTATGCAATCAGTATAATAATGTGGTAACAATGGGAATGTAGATGGATGAATGATGAATGATGAGTGTTGAATATTGCATGGATGCGTGTTGAATGCTGAGTAATGAATGCTCAGAACATCTTGCGCACGCGGTCAATGCCGGCAACAAGCGTGTCGATCTCCTCCTTGGTATTGTACAACGCAAAGGAAGCACGCACGGTTCCCAACACCCCCAGACGATCCATCAACGGCTGCGCACAATGGTGACCCGTACGCACGGCAATGCCCAGACGGTCAAGGAGAGTGCCCAAATCCATGTGGTGGATATTGCCTACATTGAAGCTGACGACAGCGTCGTGGAGTTGAGAGTTGAAAGTTGAGTGTTGAGAGTTGGAAGACAAGAGTTGACTATTCTTGCCAACTGCATCAAAGCCATAGCCCTCTTTCCTACGGTTGTAATCATTCTCATCTCTCAACTCTTCAACTCTCAACTTTCCATAGATTTTCATCTCCGGTATCTCCTGAAGCCGCTGGATGGCATAGCGGGCGAGTTCCTGCTCATGAGCCGCAATGTTGTCCATACCCAGCTTCGACACATAGTCGAGTGCGACAGCAAGTCCGTGCGAGGCAATATAGTCGGGCGTACCGGCCTCAAACTTCAAAGGCGGACGCTCGAAGGTGGTATGCTCAAAGCTCACGTGCTCAATCATCTCACCACCCCCCTGATACGGCGGCAACTTCTCCAGCCAAGCCTCTTTGCCATAGAGCACGCCAATGCCTGTGGGACCATAGACCTTGTGTCCGCTGAAGACAAAGAAATCGCAGTCGATGTCCTGTACATCCACCTTGAAGTGGGGCGCACTCTGAGCACCGTCGATCATCACGGGCACACCATGCTCGTGGGCAATGCGCACGATGTCCTTCACAGGATTGACCGTACCAAGGACGTTGCTCACATGACAAACCGATACGATGCGCGTCTTCTCGGTGAAGAGACTCTTATAAGCCTCCATGTCGAGGATGCCATCATCGCTCATCGGTATCACTTTGAGCACGATGCCCTTATTGCGAGCTTGCAATTGCCAGGGCACGATATTGGAGTGGTGCTCCATTGTGGAGACGATGACTTCATCGCCTTCCTGCATACACTCGTCAGCGAAAGTACTGGCGACGAGGTTCAATCCCTCGGTGGTGCCACGGGTGAAGACTATCTCTGTGGTGGACTTGGCATTGAGAAATCGTCGTACCGTTTCACGTGCCTGCTCGTGCAACTCGGTGGCCTGCTGGCTCATCCAGTGCACGCCCCGGTGTACATTGGCATTGACATTGAGGTATTCTTCGCGCATAGCGTCCAAGACACAGAGTGGTTTCTGTGTCGTAGCCGCGTTGTCGAAATAGACCAGCGGCTTGTCGTAGACTTTACGCGACAATATCGGGAAATCTTCCCGCACTTGATTGATATCGTACATAGCTAAATAGTTGAGAGTTGAGAGTTGAGAGTTGAGAGTTGAAAGTTGAGAGTTGAGAGTTGAAAGTTGAGTGCTAAAGAGTTGAAAGTTAAAGATAAATGCAGCAAAGATAGAGCTACGCATACCCCTCTATCCTACGGTTCAAATAACTCTCAACTCTTCAACTTTCAACTCTTCAACTCTTTTTGATTTTGCAATTCTCACAGTTGCCAAGCTCACCGCGGAAGCGCTTCTCCACGAGGTGATGGAGCCGGTCGCGCAAGGGTTCGAGCTTGATCTGGTCAATGACCTCACCAACGAAAGCAAACTCCAGAAGCAACTTAGCCTCATGCTCGTCGATACCGCGCTGCTGCATATAGAAAAGCGCAGCGTCGTTGAGCTGTCCCACCGTAGAGCCATGAGCACACTTCACGTCGTCGGCATAGATCTCCAGCATCGGCTGAGTGTACATCCGCGCCGTCTTTGTCATCACAAGATTCTGATTTGTTTCCTGCGATGTTGTCTTCTGACTGCCATGCCGAACGAGCACTCTACCGGCAAAGGCACCGACGGCCTGCCCGTCGAGCACATATTTATAGAGTTCATGCGAATCGCAGTGTCCCACCTGATGATCGATGAGCGTGTTGTTGTCGACATGCTCACTGTGGTCAGCAATGACGCAGCCGTTGCACCAGCACTCAGCACCCTCGCCCTTGAAGACGAGGTCGAGCTTGTTGCGTGTCACGCCATTGCGCAGCGTGATGACATTGTGGTTGAAACGGCTGTTGGCCTGCTGCTCGACATAGACATTGGACACACGTGTGTTCTTCTCATGAGTCTGCTCCAGACAATAGAGGTCGAGACCGGCATTGTCGCCGACATAAGCCTCGATGACCTGCGTGCCAAGGAAGTGACGGTCGTCGGCGGAGTCGTCGCAGAAGAGGAACTTAGCCTCGCTGCCTTCGTCCATGACAATGAGTACACGGCGGTTGACCATCAGATCCACGTCAGAGCGCAGGATGTTCACCACCTGAATGGCACGGTCCACTTTGACGTTCTTCGGCACATAGACAAAGAGACCGTCCTGCGCCAGCATGGTGTTCAGCGCGGTCACCGCGTCCTCTTCAGTCTTGGCGATCTTACCATAGTACTTCGTCACAAGTTCGGGATGGTTGTGCGCCGCGTCGCAAAGACTCTCCACGACGACGCCCTCGGGCAATTGCGCCTTCGGCAGTGCCTTCTTATAGAACTGGTCGTTGACGACAAAATAGAGAGAAGTGCTGAGGTTGGGTACATCACAATGGAAGACATCGTAAGGGTTGACCGGGATGTCAATGCGGTTGATGTTCAGTCCATAGTCGGGTGCGAAGAGTTCCTGCATGTCGGTGTACTTATATCGCTCGACCTTGCGTGAGGGAAAGCCCTGCCGCTTGAAGTCCTCAAAAGCCTTGTCGCGCAGCGCGTTGAGCACAGGCGCGCTGTGCCCGGCAATCATCTGCCGCGTCTGGCTGTAGAGGTCGATATACTGTTGTTCTGCTTGAGTCATACGCCTGCCTCCTTATTTACCATATTTAGCGTCAGCCTCTTCCTTGATCCAGTCGTAGCCGCGCTTCTCTATCTCCTTGGCGAGCTCTGGACCTTCGGTCTTGACGATACGACCATTATAGAGCACATGTACGATGTTGGGCTTGATCATGTCGAGCAACCGCTCGTAGTGCGTGATGACGATAATGGACTTCTTAGGGGTGAAGAGCTTGTTCACACCATCAGCTACAATACGCATGGCGTCGACATCCAATCCAGAGTCAGTCTCGTCGAGGATACTCAACTGTGGGTCGAGCATTGCCATCTGGAAGATCTCGTTGCGCTTCTTCTCACCACCCGAGAAACCTTCGTTGACAGAGCGGCGCGAGAGCTTGGCATCGAGCTCCACGATCTCGCGCTTCTCGCGCATGAGTTTCATGAAGTCAGCAGCGGTCAGCGGCTCCAAGCCCTGATACTTCCGTTTGGCGTTGACGGCGGCCTTCATGAAGTTGACCATCGACACGCCGGGGATCTCCACAGGGTACTGGAAACTGAGGAAGAGCCCCTCGCGGGCACGGTCTTCGGGCTTCATCTCCAGCAGATTCTTACCATTGAAGATGGCCTCGCCCTCGGTGACGGTGTAAAGCGGATTGCCGGTAAGCACAGCAGACAGCGTAGACTTACCCGAACCGTTAGGTCCCATGATAGCGTGAATCTCGCCGTCGGCGACGGTGAGGTTGATACCTTTTAATATCTCTTTGCCTGCAATAGAGGCATGTAAGTTCTTTACTTCTAACATTGTTCTAATCTATTCTAAGTTTGTTTATCCTACGGTTCCCTCCAAAGAGACGGACAGCAGTTTCTGTGCCTCCACGGCAAACTCCATAGGCAGCTTGTTGAGCACCTCCTTGGCATAGCCGTTGACGATGAGCCCGACGGCATCCTCTGTGGGGATACCGCGCTGATTGCAATAGAAGAGCTGGTCCTCGGAAATCTTAGAGGTCGTCGCCTCATGTTCCACAATGGCGGTGTCGTTGTGGATGTCCATATAGGGGAAGGTATGCGCACCGCAGTCAGAGCCCAGCAGCAGAGAGTCGCACGAACTGTAGTTACGGGCATTCTCGGCACCCGTTGCCACTCTCACAAGCCCACGATAGGAGTTTTGGCTGTGCCCGGCAGAGATACCCTTTGAGATGATCGTGCTCTTGGTGTTCTTGCCGATATGGATCATCTTCGTACCCGTGTCGGCTTCCTGATAGTTGTTGGTCACGGCCACACTGTAGAACTCAGCCTGCGAGTTGTCGCCGCGCAGGACGCACGATGGATACTTCCACGTCACGGCCGACCCCGTCTCTACCTGTGTCCAGCTGAGCTTTGAGTTGACACCACGGCAGTCACCACGTTTGGTGACGAGGTTGAGGACACCACCTTTACCATGCTCATCGCCGGGATACCAGTTCTGCACAGTAGAGTACTTCACCTCAGCATTGTTCATCACCACGATCTCCACGACAGCAGCATGGAGCTGATTCTCGTCGCGCATCGGTGCCGTGCAGCCTTCGAGATAGCTCACATAAGCATCGTCATCGGCAATGATCAGCGTACGCTCAAACTGTCCGGTGTTGCGGGCGTTGATGCGGAAGTAGCTGCTCAGCTCCATCGGGCAGCGCACGCCTTTGGGGATATAGACAAAGCTACCGTCAGAGAACACTGCCGAGTTGAGTGCCGACGTGAAGTTGTCGCGATAGGACACCACACTGCCGAGATACTGACGCACGAGGTCAGGATGCTGCTTGACGGCCTCACCGATA
>Ga0256407_10013471_pt1 | contig 10935 bp, 8 predicted proteins | sample RumenRJG_04DNA_FD_193489 | JGI IMG/M metagenome (GOLD analysis project Ga0256407, IMG submission 193489) | Bovine rumen microbial communities from Lethbridge, Alberta, Canada - RJG_04 | ecosystem: Host-associated > Mammals > Digestive system > Stomach > Rumen | place: Canada: Alberta | collected... | reverse complement strand
ATTTTTTTGCGTGTCTGGAATCGACCCGAACACGGCAATAAATGCTAAACTTGTCAAGGAACTATTTGGCATAGCGGGTGAAGCCGCCTAGCCACGCAACAATTTTTTTAACGGAGTATTGCTTCATGTATCACCGCATTAAACAATGATGGTTCTTATCTTCTTCCGCTTGTTGGAACTGCTGGAATAAACTTTGACAAGTTCCTTAACATAGGCACAATGTCACAAGAAAACCAAGCATTTACCAAAATGTTGTTCTCTAATGCGAACCTTGCATCAACGATGGATGTAGGCTTCAAAGGCAACCCAAATATTGGAAGTGTTGTTTTGAACCAGTTCACACAATCTGCAAACTTTAGCACCTTTGAGACTAACTTTGTTGATGGGGATAGAGTGTTTATAATTAGTTCAATTTTTGGAGGAACTGGTGCTAGTGGGTTCCCATTACTTTTAAAGAAAATGCGCACGAGCACCAATACCGCTTTGGCTAATGCGCCTATCGGTGCTGTTACTTTACTCCCGTATTTCAATCTAAAGACAAACTCTAACAGTTCAATACAGGCAGATTCGTTTATAACGAAAACAAAAGCGGCATTAAATTACTACGAAAAGAACGTCACAGGCAACGGCACATTAGATGATATGTACTATCTTGGAGACGATTTCACAGGATACAGCTATAATAATTGTGATGGAGGTGATGATCAAATAAACGATGCTCACATTATTGAAATGCTGGCTGCACTATCCGTTATAGATTTCGAAAGAAAGAATTTGGCACCTGCTACAACAAGAGCTACCAGTTTCCATGAGTTCGGTTTGCAAAACACACCTCAAGAAGCAGCAATTTTCTCTGACTTTGGCAATAAAACCAAAAGAATTATTCAACAGCCTCTTACACTAATGTCCCTTCTTAATAGTTATTTGAACAATCGTTCAGTAAAACACAGGTCTTCGCAACGATGGGCTAAAGACAAGGAAGGCAAACTTGGGGAAAACTTTTTTAAATCTGATTTCTTTGCCGATTATAGCGAGTTCAAAAAACTGTTTGAAGAATGGCAAGAAGAATTGGCAAGGAATAATATGGGCTTTAAGCCTTTCAATCTCGATTCTGAAATTCAAGACACGGATGGCTTAAGCAAAGTTGTTGGTGTAGCACCAAAATACAAAGGCATTAAGACTCCCTGGAGAAAGGAAGGATATGACCTCATTGATGAGAATTTGGGAAAGCACATGAAGCAAGTTCAAGATAACTTAAGTGCTTCATCAACTTTTATGGAACTGTTTTATATAACCCTCTCTGAAATCTGCTCAGAGAATCTCAACATAAAGTAATAGTCTTATGGCACATATTTTTAGAATAAACAAGACAGATGGTAGCAGCAAATCAACTATTGTTGATTGGAGCAATGCCGCCAAAAGTACTTATGACCATGGCTATGTGGACAAGATCCAAGACTCAACCACCACTCAAAAGGAGATTACTTCTATCCCTTCTCCTTTTGCAAGGATAGAGCTGGTTAAAGAGGCTTTTGGAAAAATTGTACCAAATTCACTTGCTAGCTATTCTGCTCAGCAAGTTGAAGCACTATTACATGGCAAATCTATTTACCATAAAATGGTGTCTGATACACTTGACGTGGCACAAATCTTCTTCTCTTATCCATCGATGCAGGACAAGATTGAAATCAAGGTTTGGGATAAAGATAAATGCTTGTCGGAGTTGGAAAACTCCAATGTGGCAGCACACCGCCTTTTAGGTGAGACTTTGAGCATGTATTTTGCCCAAGATTCTAAAGGTGAAGACCCCTATAATTTTGGGAAAATGAAGAATATGTATATTCTCAAGTACATTGGCCCAGGACATAGCCACATGCACATTATCGGTGCCACCTCACCTGCGACCTTATTTTTCTCAACCGCAAACGATGAATCTTCAATCTCGAGGCAATTGTGTTTTGGAACACACTATGCTTTTGATGCAGCTTATGCCTCGCTTGACCAGCGCGACACAGAGTTTTTGAAGTATCTGTTCACCTTAATGTACTCCATTCCAAACTTCTCGGCCGATTACCCGGAAGTTGATAAGTACTTAAAAGCTGTCTATTTAGTTCTTAACGATAATATCAAGAAAGAGCTAGACGCAATAGAAACTAATTGCCAAAACACCATAAATGGTAAGTATGTAGACAACCATTATGATCGTTTGACAATTGATGTCTCATCGACATCACAGATACAGGTCGAGGTCAACGGCAATTTCTTGCATTATAAGAAGATTAATCCGACTGGCAATTCTGATTTTGAAATTGCTCCAACTCGCGACAATATTGATAGTAAGCCACTTGTCTTACCGGTTAGCAATAGTAACCAGTACGAGAATCTTGTCTATTATGGTAGTAATTTCGGTCGAGATTTCATTGTTCCATTTGAAGATGGCAACAGTTTAGAAACTCGTCGTCTCCCTGGCATTAATATTCAATTCCCATATTTGACGATTAGCGACTTCCTCGATGACAAGATTATACTTTTGCCTTCGGAAATAAATAAAGATAGTTTCTTTGACGGCAACTTTAACACCAGCAATGGCATACGTCAAGGTTACTTACTCCCGATTAAACGAATCTTCTTTAATTATTTCACAGCGGAAGACTTGATGGGGAGAGCTCCATCCGGTAAAAACGCTATTGAAATCAAGAGCGTAGCTTCTGGTGTTGAGGTAACTCTACGCATTCCAATCAGCAGAGGTGAGATTGAGTACAAGCGCATCTACACGCTAGACGTTAACGCTGATGCTCAAAACAACCGCGGAGCGATTGTGATTGCTCCAGAAGATTTTGTTGTTGGTATATTCCCGCCGATTAAATTCAGGGACGTAAAAGAAGCTCACTATAGAATTTCTCTTCTTTGTGACTTTGATTTGAATAAAGAAACATCATGTGCATGCTACAATGAAACTGATGGATTTTTCACTCCAGATTATGTAGTTAGAAACGTTGATGTTCAATCTGATATTCGCTCAAAAGTTTATTTCCTTGACGGGAAAGAGTTCTCCGTTGCCTCTATTTCTATATTGACAGACCAGGATGGCCGCGAGAAGCGTGCTTCGGGTATTATAATCCCAAAATTTAGACAGAGAACAGGCTCTGCTGCTCTGAAGTTCGCTATTGACCTAGGAACATCAAATACTCACATTGAATTTACTAGAGGCGATGACCAAATGCCTGAGCCATTCTCATATAAAGAAGATCAACCACAAATGGTTCTTCTGTCAAAACCATCAGACACCATTCGCAACCATATCCGCAGTGAGTTTATTCCTGAGGCAATTGGAGAAAGTGCAATGTGCCACTTCCCCATGCGTACCGTCTTGTCTATTGATAAGATAAATGCTGGAGTGAATGAAAGAGGCAATGGCTCTTATGTGGCATTTGGCAATGCTTCTCCTGCTTTCATGTATAATCAGAACGAAGTAGGTGCAGCATATAGCGACTTCGTACCAAATTTGAAATGGAGCAAAGTTGATGCCACAAATGAAGAACGTATTCGTTGCTACATCGAATTGTTATTCATGATGATTCGCAATAAGGTAATTCTAGAGGGTGGAAGTTTGTCTCAAACTAAAATTAAATGGTTCTACCCGATAAGTATGTCAACCAATAAGCTCGGTCTCTTTAAGCGTATATGGGAGTCTGCTTACCACAAGTATTTCGACCAGACGGGATCGCCTGATGCTATAACAGAGTCTATCGCTCCGTACTCGTTTTTCCAAAAAACTATGGCTTCTGTAGCGAATATTGTAACCATTGATATCGGTGGCGGTACTACAGACATTGTAGTCGCTGATACTAATGGGGTCAATTTGATTACTTCTATGCGTTTTGCCGCTGATGCCATTTTCGGGAATAGCCTGATTGCTATTGAAAATGGTTCGCTCAATGGTATTATCAAACAATTCAAGGATGATTTCATAAATCAATTGGCTGGGTTAGAAACCCTGCAAAAGATGCTTATACAAAAGACTGCCAACAATTTTGGCAATTCTTCGGAAGTAGCATCGTTCTTGTTCTCACTTTCTGAAAACGAAGTAATAATTCAGAATCAATTACAAAGTAGGGTAAACTTCAACGAGGTCTTGATGAGAGACAACTCGCAGAAGGTAGTATTCTACATATTCTTTACTGCCATTATGTATCATCTTGCAAATTTGATGAAAGCGAAAGGGCTTGACGTGCCCTCTAATATCGCATTCAGTGGTAATGGCTCCAAAGTTGTGTCAGTGCTTAGCCCAATCAAAGAACCTCTTGAGTTGTTAACTTCTAAGATTTTCGAGGTTATTTATGGTACAGATGTAAAAGGTATCAACCTAATTATCAACTCTAAGAATCCCAAAGAAGCAACTTGTAAGGGCGGCTTGTTCTTGGATGGGCAGCCAATCGTTGCTGGAGCAAAATCTGTTCTCTTGGGTACAGATTCCACTACACTTGTTAGCGATCAAAAATATGCGGATGTATCTTCTCTCTATGACGATGTGGTGAAAGAGGTTAAGAAATTTACAGACTTCATAACACTTCGTATTCCGAGATTGTTGTCTTTATCCAATGAATTCGGGATAGAACAAAAATCAATTCGCTTAGCTGTCGATTGCTTCAACAAAGACCTCAAAACTTACATTGAAAAAGGCATTGAACTAAAGCTCGCTTCTAATGATGTAAGTCGAGAAGATGGTATTGAAGAACCATTGTTTTTCTATCCCATTATTGGTGTCATCAACGACCTTAGTGAACAAATTTTCAAACAGGTTAAGGGGGGAGTAACGAAATGATATTTCAAGTATGGGATTCCAGGTATTGAGTTCCATACTTGATAAGTTAATTCCTATGTTGTCATAAATAATCTTCAGCATAATGAAAAGAGTAAAGAACATATTTTTAGCTCTTATGATGGTGCTATTACCCCTTGGAGGTTATGCTACTACACAAGGACATGATGTGGCTCTTCAAGCATTGGGTAATACTTCGCAATATACACAAGAACATTCGCAAGCCGTTCAAAAAATGGTTGGCACAACAACCATAGATTTAGACAGTGTTTTTCAATCTCAGCAAAATCAAAACATTGAATTGATAAAGTCTGAGATTGAAAGCGTAAAAAGCGAAATTAAGGATGAAGAAAATGGTAAAAAATTGCTTTGGCAATGCTTGATATCGTTGGCTTCTTCAGTTTTGGTGGTTCTTGTTTATTACCTAATTCGAAGGAGATGCTCAAGTCGTTCATCAAACATACGCGAGAATGAGATAGAAGAATTGCAGCGTCAACTAAAGGACGTTGACATTCGACTGAATACTGCTCTGACCACTATTCATGGTCAGGTTAATTCATCACAAAGCAAAGAAACAACATCATCTAAAAACCGTCAGCAAGAAAAAAAGAGAAAAAAGCAAGATTCTACTCGCCTTCAAACGGGAAGTCAACAAACGCAACCTCCGTTACATGATACATCGCCTCAGCAAGCCCCTGAAGCACCTGCAAACGTGGAATATGTTTATTTAACACTTAGTGATAAGCAATTAGTTCCTGCGGGTATGGGACAAACAGCATATTATCGTGCTTGGCATTCACATGGAAAAATTTATTTTGCTTTTTTCTGTGATACCACCAAGATAATGAAAGCTATAAACAACCGAGATTCCTTGATTGCGCCTTGTTGTATAAAAGCTTCTAATTCTATTGAACCTAATGAAGCCACCAATATAACAACAGTACAGCCTGGAGAACTCGATAATAATTACCAAGTCATCAATCCGGCAATAATTAAATATTTCTAATTATGGTCACTAATGAAATAAAATTTGATCCCACTAGTCCTCAAGAAAGGTCAAGAGTTATAGAATATCTCATTCAACTTTGTAAAGATGATGTTGAACGTACATTGAGCCGTGTTTGTGGAATGCGTTCACCTCAAGTTAGCAGTACTTATAGTCATCAGCAATTTCTTGACAAAATAAATGAATTAAATGGAACAGTTCGTATTCTTGAGGAACAAAAGAAAACTCTTGAGGATAAAATAACAGATATGAATAGCGATTTGGAGCGCTATCAAAAGGTTGTGTCAAAACACGATTCAAAAATCGAGTCAAAGGATACAGAGATAGCTAAACTCAAAGAGCAGGTAGATAAGTTGCAGCAACATTTGCAAAAAACTGAACAGGATGCTAAACAAGCTGCTAAAGAGGCGGATGATAAACTAACAGAAGAGCAAATTAAATATGAATCTGAACTTGAGAAAAAAGAAAATCAGATTCAACAGTTAGAGAGTGACCGGATAAAAGAAACTCGTAAACTGGGAAAGGAGATAGAACGCCTTCAAACGCAACTTCAGGAATTTGTGCCTAATATTGGAGGTGTTCTTGGTGAAGAGCAAGGCTATCAGCTAGATGAAGCTGCCCAATCCCCAACTCTTACCCAAACTATGGATTATAGTGCACCTTATATAGTTGTAATTTCTGATAATGGAAAAGCTCGGTTCCATTTTAATATAGAGAAAGGCCCAGCGACAGAAGCCATCGCAAAACGTAATAGTATGTTGGCTCCATTCTGTGAAATTATAGAAGAAATGGATAATGCCAACAGCATCCAACTTGCAGGTGAAGGTATCGCGACAATTTCTTCTATGGGTGACCTGCGCTCATCTGATGTGATAACTAAAGCAAAAATTAGATTAGTGAGAATATAATATGATACAGTACTTTATAGTATCTTTAATCGTTCTAGCTGTCGTTATATGGCAGTATATTTCCTACCGCTCGAACGAAGAAAGAATAGGTCGTCTAAAGAATTTATTTCCAAAGGACAATGAATGCTCTGTTGTTTCCATTAACGACACAACTACTATATACAACGAAAATTCAGAAGGTGAATTTAAAGAGACATTAGATGATATTAATTCTTATCTAGCAAAGAACAAGAATAAAACTTTTGACTACCAGATTCTCAAAGAAATTGTAAATCGCAATTCACAATCTTTGGAGGATGAGGTCGATACAATGTTGCCAACTCCTCTTTACCTTGGTCTTATTGCAACAATATTTGGCATTGCTTTTGGTGTCGTAATGTTTGCGTGGAAAGACCTTGCCAATCTCCTTTCTGGTAGCAACATGAATCCAGAAGGAATTAAAGTGCTTCTTACTGATGTCGGTATCGCCATGCTTGCCAGTCTTGCAGGAGTATTAGCCACTAAATTTTCCACATCGCATTTTAATGAAGCAAGAACTGAGATGTCAAAAAGAAAGAACCGCTTTTTGACATGGATTCAGACAGACCTGATGTCAAAACTTAGTGATGACATTACTGGTGCCATACTTAAAATGACAAATGACCTTAATGAGTTTAACCGAACATTCTCGCAAAACACTCGAGAATTACGTGACACATTAAGTACTGTCAATAGTAATTATGATGGACAGGTTAAGCTCCTTCAAGCTATAGAAAAAATCAAAATCACTAAGATTGCGAAAGCAAATGTTGAGGTTTATGATCGCCTTGAGGGGTGCACAGAGGAATTAGAAAAGCTTTTCACCATTCTTGCTAATTCAGAAGAATATGTACAGAAAGTTATTGAACTAAATGGCAAGCTTGGTTCTATAGAAGAACGGACTCAATTATTTGAAGAACTGGGTAACTATTTCAAAAACGAAGTTGAGTACGTGAAAGACCGCCAAGGCATGATGCGTCAGCACATGTCCAGTCTTGATTCTGTCTTACAAGACGCACTTTCTAATATGGGTGATAGCCTAAATGCAAGTCTTCACGACCTCATTGGCGTTTTCCAAACGCAAAATCAAGGAATACAGCAACTTATCGAAGAACAACAGCGAACACTAACAGAAAGTCTCACCTTACAGCAACAAGCAGTAAATGAGAAAATTGGCCAAATAGATAATCCATTTGCTGGACTTAAAGAAACATTTGACAATGGCATCTCTGGTATAACAGAAGCTTTTACACAGCAAAACACGACAATAACTGAAATGCTAAATGCACAAAATGCATCTTTTGAGGCAGCCTTGAAAGCCCAACAAGAAGCAATTATTCAGAAACTTAAAGATGCGCCCAACCAACTTCAAGCATTGTCAGAAATTGCTAAAGCTGTTGAAAAACTTAACGCAAGCGTAACGCGTTTGGAAAATCAGACATCATCTACGATGATGCCTGCTGCATCAATGGGCAAACAGCCGAAGAATGGAGAAAAAGGCATTAAACGCATATTTGCTTCTTTCAAATCAAATTTCGTTCCTATCTGTGCAGGTGGTTCGTTCTTAATTTTATTGACCATGCTTTTATTAATGCTTTTTGGCGGTAAGTAATAATTATGGCTAAGAGTGATAATAAAAAATCATTATTTTGGACAAGTTATTCTGATTTAATGACCAGCTTGTTCTTTGCTATGCTTGTTCTTTTCGTTGTTGTCGTTGTTGCTATGGGTCGAGTTATACAAGATGAAAAAAGGACCAGGAGAGCGACTCAACAACAAATAGCCAAAATTAAAGCTATTGAGAATAGCATAAAAAATATTGATGCTAATTGGTTTGAATACAATAATAAATTTAAGAAACACGTCCTTAAAATAGACGTTTCTTTCCCAAAGGGGCAATCTGATATAACGCATATACCACTTGAAACGAGAGAAGACCTATATAAGGCCGGTCTCGCAATTGATAAGTTCCTAAAAAATGCTGACAAGCAATATGGAGATTCTGTCAATTACTTATTGATTATTGAAGGCCAAGCTTCAAATGACGGTTATTCATATAACTTTGAACTTAGCTATTCAAGAGCATTGGCTCTCTATAAATATTTAGAGAACAATCGACATCTAGATTTGAAACGAGATAATTGCGAGGTTCTTATTTGTGGAAGTGGAACTCAAGGCACGATGCGCTCTTATCCTGATAATGCATCAAACGAAAAAAATCAACGTTTCCTTATTCATATTCTACCTAAACCTGGTATCATCAGCAATGAAAAGTAAGATTGCATTAATAGCCTTCATTCTTTTATTGGGAATGATGGGGTGTAGAAAAGCGGCACGTTCACATAGCGGTTCTAGTCGCTCGGCTGAACAACACCAGACAATAGAGCAGCCGAGCCAGCAAAGTCAACCATTACAGTCTAACTCAACTTCTTCAAATAATCGTACTGATAGAAAACTTGAGGGGCAAGAGATCTTTGACAAATATGCCACTGCCGTTTTCATGGTCTTTACTAGTGACGGCTTCAATGATTATCAAGGCTCTGGATTCTTTATTGATGGGAACGGTCTAGCTGTAAGTAATTATCATGTTTTCAAAGGGACAGGTAAAGGCATGGAAAACATCAAATTGCTTGGTCAAGATAATCCATATAAGGTTACGGAGGTTATTGCACAAAGTGACGATGAAGATTTTATCTTATTCCGAGTTAATTGTACCAATACAAACTACTTGCCTATAGCTGCATCGAAACCGAAAATTGGAGAAAAAGTTTTTGCCATAGGCAGTCCCAGGGGGCTTGAAAACACATTCTCTTCTGGCGAGGTTTCGCAGTGGCGTAATGAGAATCTCATGCAGATCAGCGCACTGATTGACCATGGGAGCAGTGGCGGTGCTCTAATAAATGAATATGGGGAAGTCGTTGGAATTACCTCAGGTTCATTTGTTGATGGTTCACAAGCAAATCTTAACTATGCTTGGAGCATAGATGCAGTTAAACCATATCTTCGATAATCCTTATCTGATATGAGACGGGGCGGTGTGATATTTTTGTTCCTGGCGGTGGTGATGACATTCTTCTGCCAGTGTCGGCGGCCAAGTGAAGGGGGCGGTGGGGGAGATACTATCGTTGTGATTGCTGAGAAGGACACCATCGGTAGGCCGATGGTTGTTGGTGGCATGCCTGATGAGGGCGTTGAGAGGTTGGCTTACTCCCTGTCATATAACCAGGAAACAATGTGCCCCAACTGGGTGATGTGGAAGTTGACTAGCGAACATCTGGACTATGCGCGTATGGACACAGTCTATGATCGCAATGGTGTGCCTTTTCTGGACGAAAAAGGAGAGGCGTATGGCATCGGAGGATTTGTTGGCGAATTATGCCGGAATCATTATATAGTGGACATGGAGATGTCGGCACCGAGGCCGACCCATGAGGACTGGAAGGACCTGCAAGACTCCTTGAGTCATGGGCATCTTTGTCCTGCTGCTGACTGTGACTGGAGTCCCGTGGCACAAAATCAGGCGGCACTGCTCTCAAATATCTGCCCGCAGACGGCGAAATTGAATACGGGCAGTTGGAACCGTTTGGAGATGAAGTGCCGCGACTGGGCGAACAAGTATGGCGAGATTTATATTGTCGCTGGGCCGATTTTCGACAATCATCATGTGACAAAGACCATGGGCGAGAACAGAGTGGCCGTTCCCGACTGGTTTTTCAAGGTTGTGTTGTGCATGACTCCCATGCCGAAAGCCATCGGTTTTGTCTACCGCAACGACACGGCATCACATAACATGGAAGATGCGGTCTGCTCGGTTGACTCGGTGGAGAAATGTACCGGCATCAACTTCTTCCCACTGTTGCCCAACGCCATTGAAGATGCTGTGGAGAGCCATGCTGACTTGCGGGAGTGGCAGTGATGAGGCGAGTTTGTTTTGAGTTATGGTAAATATGAAACCGATTGTCAAACTAATAATAGCAGTATTGCTGCTGCTTTGTCTGGCGGACATGCCGTATGGGTTTTATCAGCTTGTGAGGTTTGCGGCCATGGCGGCTTTCGCTTATTTGTCATACGACTACTTCAGGTGCAAAGAGGATGTCAAAGGCATTGTCTTTGCGCTGCTGGCAGTTTTGTTCCAGCCTTTCTTCAAGGTTGGCCTTGGCCGGGTGCTTTGGAATGCTGTC
>Ga0256407_10013470_pt1 | contig 10935 bp, 10 predicted proteins | sample RumenRJG_04DNA_FD_193489 | JGI IMG/M metagenome (GOLD analysis project Ga0256407, IMG submission 193489) | Bovine rumen microbial communities from Lethbridge, Alberta, Canada - RJG_04 | ecosystem: Host-associated > Mammals > Digestive system > Stomach > Rumen | place: Canada: Alberta... | reverse complement strand
ATTTCAAATCGGTGATCTTACTGAAGTCTTGGTCTCCGTAGTCGAGGTTCTCACCACCCATACCCCAGATGAAGGTGTAGTTATGCGTAGCAGCAGCCGAATGGATCGACCATTCCGGGCTCAGCACAGCCTGGTTACCTTTCATCCAGATATGACGAGTCTCTTCCACCTCACCCATGAAGTGACAAACGGCCTGCTCTTCCGGCACTTCGAAATAGAAATACGCTTCCATACGACGGCTGTGCACATGCGCCGGCATGGTATTCCACACACTTCCCGTCGCCAACTCGGTCATACCCATCTGCAGTTGACAGGTAGGCAGCACCTGGTTCACCAGCATCTTGTTGATGTCGCGTTCGTTGCTCATCTCCAGACTTCCCATGTGCGCTACCACCGCATCCGCTTTCGTCACTTTCTTATCCGGATACGCACAGTGCGCTGTCGTCGAATTGAAATAGAAGAGAGCCGGGTGGTTGGCATCGATACTCTCGAACTTCACCTCCCGGTCACCGCGACCTAAATACAAGGCCTCCTTATAATCCAACTCATACACTTTATCACCTGCGATCACACGACCTTTTCCGCCTACGTTGAAGATACCCATCTCACGGCGTGTCAGGAAAAACGGTGCCTTCAACGGATCGATGGCTTCCAGTAATAAACTCTCATTCACCGGCATCGCACCGCCCACAATCATACGGTCGTACATTGAATAGACCATGTTCACTTCGTCCTTCACAAACACGTGCTCGATCAGGAAATCTTTCCGCAATCGGGTGGTGTCATAACTCTTCGCGTCCACCGGATTCGAGGCGTAACGCACTTCATAATTGGTTTTCATATCACTGTATTTTAATTTGTTCAATTTTAATTTTCTTCTTAATCGGGAAGTACCAACCTAAGTTAACACTCAAGTCCAAGGGATTGGCCATGTTATGACTGTCCGTGACGGAGGTGCCTAACACACCGCCCAAGGAGAAATCACATCGTATCTCCAGTTCGTAGATACCTGCCTTCCGTGTCTTGACGTAGAAACCGGTACCGGCCGCCAATCCCCAATCGAACGGATGATCAATGGCGTTGCTCTCGTCTTTAACGCAATAACCAATCTGAGGACCGAGGTTAAAAATCCACCGGCATACCTCGCTGCCGAAATTGAGATGCATCAGAATCGGCAACTCAATATAATGCAGGTTATGCTCCGTACCCGACTGTTTCCAACCCCGGTGCATGTAGTTCAACTCCATCTGAAAATGGCAGTACTTATGTCCGGCGTAACGGAACACCAAACCGCCGTTCCCTCCTAACACACAGGCCTGCGTGATTGGACTCATACCCGATTCGGACGGATTGAAAAGCACCGTGCCGGCACTCACTCCGCCATGAACACCCAAGTAATACTCCGGTATCCGCAGACGCGGTTGGGCTTGCAAACTAAGCAGGCTTACCAAACCGATCAAGATCCCTATGTAGCGTTTGTTTTTCAATTCTCTACAATATGGATATACGTGTTCTGCCAACCGTCAGCTTCGCTTTCCGCTTCCCAGTAGATGGGAGACTGCAGACCCTCATTCTCACTCGGTTGACCGTTGACGATATAGATGATCTCCCGCATCAAATCATATCCTAAAAGGTCATAACGCGGTGTCTCGGACACATGGGTGTTCACAAAATAATGCTCCCACAACCCGTTGTAATGCGTCACGTCCCGTTCCTCCGTCGTGAACTTGGAGATATAGACCTGCGGCAGGTTCACTGACTCTTTCTGCCAGGAATACTGACTAACCAGACGCAGGCGGTAACCTTCTTCTTGTATCTTCACCAGGTGCGGCATCAGTACCCGAACATGCTGGTAACGGTCGCTGTGCACGATGATCAGGTTCTCTTTCTCTTTATCGAACGCATAGGCCGCTGAGTCTTTGAGCAGATCCCGCATCGGTATCGTGTCATACGCAATACCTTCTTCTTTCAGCACTTGGCGTAACTCCTTCATCGCATTCGAATAGTCCGCTTCCCGTACGTTGATCGCTACGCAGTGCAGAGCACTGTCTCCCTTCGGTGCGATCCATTGACGCGTCAAAGCTTGTGCTTCCTCCCGATCCGAAGAGTTGAACTGATATACATGCGGCTTGCCTTTAAGGTCAATATTATCACAGAACGGCAGGAACAACGGCACTTGATGCGATTCACACCACGGAATCATCTGTTGGATCTGTACCGGATAGGCTAAACCTAACACAGCCTGCACACGGTCCAAGTCCGTACTGTCGCATAACTCTTTCACCCGACGCTCACTGCGCTCGATGTCATAGACGCGCAGACGATAGACAATACTGTCATTCTGCATGTCATGCAATGCCAATAACGCGCCCTGGTAAAACTCCAGCATTCGTGCCGCATTCGCACTTCGCTTGGTTTGCTGACTCTCAAAAGGTAACATCAACGCCAGTTCCACCACCCGTTTACCGTCGATCACGCTGTCCAGCACGATCGGTTCCGGAATCACCGGCACCACTACACTGTCCGTCACAAGGGTCACCACACTGTCCAGTGCCGTTACCACGCTGTCTTGCGCAACAACTGCCGGCTCTACCGGTTGCTCTTCTACTACCGGCGCTACAGGCGCTACCACCGGTTTCAACTCTTCTTTCACCGGCAGCACCTCTTTCTTCTCGCCGATCTTGCGCTTGGTGGGGATGTACAGAATCTCATCGAAATGCAGACCCCGTTCCCGTAACTGCGGATTGAGACGGATGATATCCGCCTGCGGCACGTCGAAATTGACACCGATACGGTACAAACCGATACTGCGCTCTACGCGGTATTTATACACTTCCTCTCCGTTAATCGTGTCTAACGGATACTCTTTTAACTCCTGTGCTTGCAGGTAACCTACACCACCCATCATGCACAGCATCATAAGGATATATATTTTCTTCATAACTTTAGCCTTTTGCCTCTAGCCTTTCGCCTTTAATCCGTATTTGCGTTTCCGGATCACGATCACCGCTCCGCCAACTAACAGCAGGAACACGATCGGTGCCACGGTACTGATGATCTCTACTTTGGTTCGCTCTTTATATGCCCGTTTGGTGTTCAGCAGTCGCAGCGGAACAATCTTCTCCCTTAGACTGATGAGGCCATCACCGTCCGTTAACCACAGCATGGCATTCGTGATGAAATCGCGGTTACTATACAATCGTCCCGTCACCGGGTCATAACCCATCGCCATCACCTGGTTCTGTTGCGCGTTGTTCATCAGCACGCTACCGGAACCGATCACCACTTGCCGCGTCGGTGCACTCTGTTTGATCACCGGATCGTTACCGATCACCCCTTCCGGCATCATCCGATGGGCATACGCACTGGGGAAGACACCTTCCATCGATGCCGCTACCGGCACGTTCGCATGCTCGTACTGATCCCAGTTTTGCTCGTTTCCACTCAGGTTCACCTCGTTCGGACAACGCGTCACCTTAGTGGCTGTACTCGTGTATAACAGCACAAACTTCTCAATCCCGTCTTCGTCGTTCACGGCACGGATGGGACTGACAAACGTACTCATGATAGCTCCTAAGTCATGCGTGATAGGGTGGTAGGGATTGCTTTGTAACAGCGGCGCATATGTCCATGGGATCAGGATATGCGACTGCTTCGAACTGCTCGGTGCTTGCACCGGTATCGTCAGGCACTGCACATCTTGCACCAAGGCCGGATCGATGCATATACCGTATCGGAACAGCATGTCCTTGATCCCGATCTCATGTTCCACGATGGGAGTATACCCTTCGCTATGTAACATCTCGTCACTGAATCGCACACCGTCCACAGCCCACAATACCTTTCCGCCGCGCATGATATACTGGTCAATGATATACCGCTCCGTTTCTCCGAACGAACTCTGCGGATTGGCAATAATGATCGCCTGGTAGTTGTCCAATATATGCAGATCCACACTGTCCCCGTTGATCGAACCGCGGTCCACTTGGAAATAGGCACTTAAGGTGTTCTCCAAGTCATACGAATACCGCTCGTCGGCTTCGTCGTGACCTTCCAAGATGGCTACCCTCGGTGTCTCGGTGCGTTGCATCAGGTACAGCGGCTCCATCAGGTTGTATTCCAACTGCTCGATGCCGGCATTCGTCACCTCTTCTTCGCTTTGTTCGGTTCCGGATAACAGGTTGATGATCGCTTCCTCGTCATGGTAACGTAGCACCGCATAGGGATACGTACGCATCTCCACCGTCTTGCCGCTGTGCTCGACGATGGTGTTACGCGTCGGAACAAACCCCTGTTGCTCCATCTCCTGCCGCGCCTTTGCATCCAGTTCATTCAGATCCTGATAGTGGATCTGCAAACCGTGTGCGTACACCTTCATCTCTTCCAGCGTCTCGATCGTTGCTTTGCGCAGACGTTGAAAACCGGCACTTAACTCTCCGTTCAACAGGATCGTCACCTCGATCGGTGCATCCGTCTGCTGTAACAACACCTTTGACGCGTCACTCAGACTGTAGATCTTATCGTCCGTCAAGTCCCAGCGGAACACACGCACCTGCACCAGCACGTTGGCAATTACCAGACATGCCAACACCACACCAATCCCCCAATATTTCTTCCAATAACCTATCACCAATAACCTATCACCTTTATTTCTTAATCTTTTCCCACACTTCCTGGTTGATCACTACCGGATATTTCTCACGCAGGCGTTTGATCCACTCGGCCTCCAAGTAATCCTGATAGTCCGTGGTTACTTTGCCTTTCTCGTCATTCCATGCCTCCGGTGCTTTCAGTTTCTTACCTACGCACTCTACGTACGGTAGTTCCTCTTTCGGACTGAACTCAGCACCTTTCACTTTGAATCCGTATGTATCGATTGCGGCGTTCTTGCCTTGCTCCCACAGACCGTGTTGTACCTTCACGTACTGCACGCTGTCGCAGTTCACACGCTGCGCGATATAACTCTGAATCGAATCCGGATGGGCACTCTTGATGATGGCCTTGGCAGCTTTGGCACTACTCTTGTCCTTGGCCTGGATGAGGTAACCTTTCCAACGCGGTGCGGTCCAGGTGTACGCTTTCTTGTGAGCTTTGAAATAGTTCTCCAGACCGGCCGTATCCTTGGCTGCCTTGTCCCAAACTTCACGTAAGGACACCTCAAACAGCAGAATACCGTCGTGGTACTCCTGCACCAGGTTCTTCAACTCCGGATATTTCTCCTCCAAGTGTTCGTCTGCAAACGCCTTCACTTCTGCATCCGTCATCTCTGCCGGCAGATGATATTCGGCACGAGTCTTGCGGATAAAACTCTTATCCGCTTCCTGCGCACGCTCGTCACGCTGTACGTTACGAAGCACTTGCTGACGAATCGAATCCAGCGGTTGAATGCCGCGTTCTCCTTCTTTATAAATAATATGCCATCCGTACTGACTGCGGATAGGAGCACTGATCTCACCTTCTTTCAGACTGAACGCAGCCTCTTCAAACGGTTTCACCATCATACCTTTACCGAACCATCCTAAGTCACCACCTTTGGCACTGCTACCGCGGTCATCGGATTCTACCCGTGCCACTTCCGCAAAATTCTCCGGCGTCAAAATCAATGCGATACTGTCGATCAACGCTTTCTTCTCGGCATCCAGTTTCTCTTCCGGCACCATCTTCATGATATGTGCGGCTTTCACCTCGATATGATCGCGCTCTTCTTCTACCAGCACGATATGCCATCCGTACTGGGTACGGAACGGTTTGCTCACTTGACCGATCTCCGTGTTATACACCGCTTCTTCCAACGGATAGACGTAACGGAACGGTGTGATCCAACCTAACTCACCATTCGTCTCCTGTACACTCGGATCGGTGCTCACTTCCCGTGCGACTACGTCAAAAGCTTCCACTTTCTGACGAACCAACTTCGCCTTCTTGCCTTTGCCTTTCATCACACCTTTACCGATCGTCACACGCTCGTAGGCTTCGTTGATCTTCGCCAACGCTGCGGCTACCTCTTCTTCACTCGCACTTCTCGGACACTGGATCGCGATATGCGCGGCACGACGATCCTTGGCCATGTGACGCCAACTCATCTCTACCAGACTGTCCAACGCTGCCTGATCCTGCAGGTACTTCGGTGTTGCCTGGGCACGGTAACCTTTCAATTCCTTGGCAAAAGCTTCCGTCGTGTCAATACCCTGACTCTCCGCTTCCGCTACTTTTAATTTGAAATTGATGAACATGTCCAGGTACTCGTCCATGGTCTTGGGATCCAAAGCACCTGCCTGGTTGTTCTTCTCATAGATGTACAAAAACTCCTCGGCGCTGACGGGTTTTCCGTTAATCGTCATCAGCGTCTCTTGCTGGGCTGCAGCTATCATACTCATCGCTGCTGCAGCTAAAAATAAGAATGTTTTTTTCATTTGTTTATGGTTGTTTTTATGTGTTAGCGCGTATTTTGCAAAATCGGGCGCAAAGGTACAAAAAAAAAATGACATACGCAAGCGCGCGTGCCATTTTTTCGCATTTTTTTCTTTAGCCTTTCGCCATTAGCCTTTCGCCTTTCGCCATTAGCCTTTCGCCTTTATATACTTTGGAAACGATTTTTCGAATAACTGTACCGCCTGATTCAGGCTTCCGAACAATTCTCCGCCGGAGGCGTTCATGTGTCCGCCGCCGTTAAAAACCTCACTCGCCCAGATGTTCACCGGCCGGTCTCCCTGCGAACGGAAGGATATCCTTATTCGCGGTTTCGGTGTACCCGGTTTCGGTCGTTCTTCCCGCATGTACACCGAGTAATAGACGTCGCTGATCTGTAACGGCATATTCACCAATCCCTCCGTGTCTCCCGGCTGGTAATGGTACTGGTCCAACTCATCGGCACTCAAGGTGATCAGCGACAGGTGGTACTCCGGATAGATCCGCATCTTGCGGTATAAAGCGTAACCCGTCAGACGCACCCGATCTGTCGAATACTGGTTGTAAACGGCATTGTAGATCTCGTCTTTTTTGATGCCGGCACGAATCAGTTCCGCGATGATCTCGTACAGGTCATAACTCGTGGAATTGAAACTGAAATTACCCGTATCCGTCATCAATCCCGTGTAGATACAAGTAGCCGTCTGAAGGCTGATGGCTGAAGGCTGATGGCTGATAAACCGATACACAATCTCACTTGCCGAACAAGCCTCCGGAAAACTGAAAACGATATCCGCAAAATCCGTCGGATTCGGGTGGTGGTCAATCAGAATTTTCGGTGCCGTTGCGGCTACTAATTTCTCACCTATCGGACCAATCCGTTTGGGGTCATTGAAATCCGTGCAGATGAACAAATCCGCATTGGTTATCAGCTCGTTACAGCGGTTTGCATCCGTCTCGTAGACCGTAATCTCCTCCGCTCCCGGCATCCACTGGTAGAACTTTGGAAACGCATTGGGTACAATGACATCGATGGTTTCGGTATCCCGAAGATTTTTCAACCAATTCCAAAGTCCCAGCGCCGATCCCATTGCGTCACCGTCCGGAGCCATGTGCGTGGTAATAACGATATGTCTCGCCTGCGCAATCCATTCATGCGCACGTTGTACATCTGCTGATTTTAATTCGATAGCCATATTTCGTTTAATTTGTGTGCAAAGATACTGCTTTTTTCGCACATACGCAAGAAAAATGAAATTTTTTTGCATTTTTTTACAAAAATATTTGGTCATGTCAAAAAAAAGCAGTACCTTTGCGCGATTTTTCGTGTTAATGTGCGGAGAATCCCCGAAATTGGAAAAAATATAAAATATATAATACAATGTCAAAGATTTGTCAAATTACAGGCAAGAAAGCCATGGGCGGCTGCAACGTTTCGCACTCGAAGCGTCACACCAAGCGCACGTTTGATGTGAACCTATTCCGCCGCAAGTTCTACTGGGTAGAACAGGATGTATGGATCGAGCTGAACGTGAGTGCAGCCGGTCTGAGAACTATTAACAAGATCGGTCTCGACAACGCGCTGAAACAGGCTGCGGAGAAGGGATACCTCTATTAAAAGAAAGGATCTGAACAATGGCAAAGAAAGCAAAAGAAGCCCGCGTTCAAGTTATCCTTGAATGCACCGAGCAGAAGAACAGTGGTGTACCGGGAATGAGCCGTTATATTACGACTAAGAACCGTAAGAACACACCGGATCGTTTGGAACTCATGAAGTACAATCCCTATTTGAAGAAATATACCCTTCACAAGGAGATTAAGTAATTAACACCTAATTTTAGAAAGGCTTAGAACTATGGCAAAGAAAGCGGTCGCAACACTGCAAACCGGTAACTCCGGACGCGCGCACTCTAAGTGCATCAAGATGGTTAAGTCGCCTAAAACAGGTGCTTACGTCTTCCAAGAGGAAATCGTACTCAACGAGAAAGTAAACGAGTTCTTCAAGTAATTAACAAAACGAAAATGCGTGTTTTCCGAAAGGAGAATACGCATTTTTCGTACACCGTTATGATCAAACAGCAAGGAAGTAATCGGGTTTATACCCGGGAGACCGATGAAAACGGTCGCTCCGTCATTCGGGTAGTCGGCACCAACCGTGATGAGAACCGTGCCTTCATCTATATGGCACGCCATTTTCATGCACTCGGTTTACCCGTGCCCGAAGTCTATTGGGTCAGTGACGATGAGATGTCTTATACCCAGGAAGATCTGGGTGACACCCTCCTCTTCGATAACCTCGATCCCACCTTATTAGAACGCGCTATACGTGCGCTTGCGCACATACAAGTGGAAGGTGCACGTGACTTCGATTGGTCCTATTGCTTCCCCGTTCCTGCTTTTGACGAACGCTCCGTACGATGGGATCTGAACTACTTCAAGTACTGCTTCCTCAAAGGTACGCAGATCGAGTTCTCCGAACCCCGCCTCGAAGATGATTTCGATACGTTGGTAAAGAATGTCCTTTCGCCATTCGCCATTCGCCATTCGACCTTTTTATATCGCGATTTCCAAAGCCGGAATGTCATGATTCGTGACGGTCAACCGTACTTCATCGATTTTCAAGGCGGTCGTCGCGGTCCTACCCAGTACGATGTCGCTTCCTTCCTCTGGCAGGCGAAAGCCAACCTCGCTCCCGAACTGCGAGAAAAACTGATCGAAGACTATTTAGATGAATTAGAAAAAATCTACAATCTCCAATCTTCAATCTTCAATAAAGCGGATTGGAAATCCGCTTTGCCGCATTTTGTGCTTTTGCGCACCCTTCAGGTTCTCGGTGCGTACGGTTACCGCGGTTATTTCGAGCGCAAGCAACATTTCTTGGAGTCCATCCCCTTGGCGCTAAAGAACTTACACGATATCCTTGAACCCTTAAAAGAAGAATATCCTTATCTCTATGCTATCAGTAACGATCTACTCGTTCTCCTTTAAACGCGGTATCCCGGCGGATGAGTCCGGCAACGGCGGCGGTTATGTCTTTGACTGCCGTTCTACCCATAACCCCGGTAAATATGAGGAGTATAAGTCGCTCACCGGTCTTGATCAACCCGTCATCGATTTTCTGGAACAGGATGGCGAGATCCTCACCTTCCTCGAGTCCGTCTATGCACTCGTTGATCATCATGTAGAGCGCTTCATCGAACGCGATTTTACCAATCTGCAAGTCTCCTTCGGTTGTACCGGCGGGCAGCACCGCTCCGTCTATTGTGCCGAACATCTCGCTGCCCACCTCAAAGAGAAATACAACGTAAAAATAGAATTGATACACCGAGAGCGCGGAATAAATCGTACCTTAGAATAAATCGTAAATCAATCGTACCTCGTAAATCGTCCAATCGTCAATGAAAGCGATGATCTTTTGTGCCGGTCTCGGTACGCGTCTTAAACCCCTCACCGATACGATGCCCAAGGCACTCGTACCCTTAGCAGGAAAACCCCTCCTTCAATGGCAGGTGGAGCGGCTCCGTGATGCCGGTATCACCGATATCATCGTCAATGTTCATCATTTTCCCGATATGATCATCGACACCGTCCGTCGTAATAACGGCTGGGGGTGTAACATCCTTATCTCCGACGAACGCGACCAACTCCTCGATACCGGCGGTGGTCTCAAAAAAGCCATTAACCATGCGCCCTTCGCCCTTCGCCATTCGCCATTATTAGCCTGTAACGTGGATATCCTCTCCAATCTCGACCTCCGCGCTTTTATTTCTAGTTATCAATCTCCAATCTCCAATCTTCAATCTCCAATGAGTCTCCTCGTTGTCAGTCAACGAGAGACTCAACGTTATCTCTGTTTCGATGAGCGTGATCGTCTCTGCGGTTGGACGAATATCAAAACCGGTGAGGTACGACCTTCATCATTGCATCATTCCATCATTCCATCATTGAGAAAACTGGCTTTCTCCGGCTGTCAAATTCTTAGTCCGGAAACCCTGTCGCTTTTATCGCAGATGCCGGAAGACAAATTCTCCCTCATCGATTTCTATATGGCTATCTGCGAAAAACAAATGTCCAATGTCCAATGTCCAATGTCCAATCTGAAAGCGTATATTCCAAACGCTTTCAGAATGATGGATGTGGGTAAAATTGACCAAATAGAAGAGGCCGAAAGGTTCGCTGAAAGCCTCTAAATCAAAAAAATGATACCTAAAATGCATTTTTTTTAATTAAAATTTCTTATTTTATTGCATAAAAACGATTTTTTTTAACTTTTTTTGCAAAAAAATGCCAAAAAATTTGCACATGTCATAAAAAAGCAGTACCTTTGCACCCGCTTTCCAGAAATAGGATGATCGGGGTCCCCGAAAATTTCTAATTTTTGGGGAGAGCGGAGGGCCCGAGAGACTTACCATAACAAAGCATTTGTTATGCAGCCCGAGGGTACCGAACGCGACAGTCTCCCTAGCTCAGTTGGTAGAGCAACTGACTCTTAATCAGTGGGTCGAGGGTTCGAGTCCCTCGGGGGAC
>Ga0256407_10013469_pt1 | contig 10935 bp, 12 predicted proteins | sample RumenRJG_04DNA_FD_193489 | JGI IMG/M metagenome (GOLD analysis project Ga0256407, IMG submission 193489) | Bovine rumen microbial communities from Lethbridge, Alberta, Canada - RJG_04 | ecosystem: Host-associated > Mammals > Digestive system > Stomach > Rumen | place: Canada: Alberta... | reverse complement strand
CCCGTGCAGTGCGCCCTCACCGTCACCGAGGGCACCGACGTGGACTACGAGCAGACGGCCATCCGCAACTTCGCCTATCTGTTGCAGCAGGTGCTCGCCGCCATCCCCACTCTCGACATCACCACCATCATGGTGCAGGGCGGCAGCGATGCGCGCCAGTGGCTGCTGACGAAGATAGACTGGCAGAACTTTGTCAGTGAGGATGGCGACGGCAACCTCACCGCGCGCTATAATCTCTTCACTTGCCTGGAAGACATGTGCCGCTTCTGGGGCTGGACGGCCAGGACGTACCGTCAGACGCTCTTCCTGACCTGTGCCGACGAGAGCAGCGCCACCACCTTCCTGAAGCTGACACGCGCCGAGCTGGCCACGCTGGCAGGCGGCGAGACTGCCGGCACCACCGGCGAGACCTTCACGGGCGTGACCATCGGCAGCATCTTCGCCTCGACCAGCAACAACGACTACCGCTTGCGCGGTCCGAATAAGGCCGTGGTGAGGGCCGACGTGAACAGTGCCGATGCCGAGGTCATAGAAATCTATCCCGTGAGCGTCATCAACGACATGCAAAGCGGCGGCAGCTACACGCCTACCGGCGGAGGCTTCGGCGGCAGTTCTAGTGGCAGCTCCAGCGGCGGATCTATCCACTACACCACCGACAAGACGAGCTTCACGTCGAACACGCTGAATGGCACGTGCCAGGCAACATTCGGCTCGTTCAATATTGCGAACACGCAGTATAACAACAACCGCAGCACACAGTGCGTCATCCGCATCCTGAAGTCGTTCACCGATGTCAGCGCCACGGCCTACGCAGAGCTGGAGATGGTGCGCCCACACGCCTACACCGATGGAGCCTTCGAAATCACCGGTACCATCTGGCGAGGCTACCAGCACTATGCCGACTGGGCGAAGGATAACGGCGGAGGCGATGCCGAGTACAATATGTACATGCGTTTCGGCATCGGCGCCGACCGCGCCAGCGCCATGTGGTACAATGGCACAACGTGGACGTCGACCCCGACGGCTTTCAAGGTGAACCTCGGCGGTGAGCTCAAAGACAACGATGGCGAGCTGGAACTCAGCATCAACACCCGCGTGCGCACCTCCGTGCCCATCCTGACAGGGCGCATCTTCATCGAGTTCCTCGGTTCCGACGACATCAAGGAGGACAGCGGCGTGCGTAGCTTCGACATCGCCGATCTGACGGTCACCTTCAAGCGCAACGACAGCACCTACGCCGTCGACCAGCGTCCCACCGGCAACTTCGCCCACCTCGTTGACCGCGACATGTCGGAGGTGCACACCTACGAGTCGAAGAACAACAACAATGTGCGCATGGAGTGGAATGCCGACTGCATCTTCGCCTCAGAGAACAACTCGAAGTTCGGCTTCGGTGTATTGCTCAACCCGGACTTCTCCTACTTCACCGGCTATGGCTATGGCGGCGGTGCACTGGTGCAGCCCGAGCAGCATCTGGCCGACCGCGTGACGGCCTACTGGGCATCGGCCAAGCGCAAGATAGACACCGAGGTCAGGAGCGACGCCCTGGGCGCGGTCAGCCCGCAGTCGACGGCCTCGCTCGACGGCCCCACGTTCTACCCCGTGGCCATCGGCAACGAATGGCGCGACGACGTTACCCGCCTCACGCTTGTAGAGATCTGACCCTCGAAAAGTAAACCCCCGCCCACGAAGCGGGGGATTTTTGTAAGCAGAAAAATTTGACAAATGGAACTATCACGCGAAGCTATACTCAGAATGTTCGACGGCCGCGGCGGCTCAGGCGGCGGTGGCGGTGGAATGAACAGCGCCCAGATAGCCGCCATGCTGGCAGGCTATGCTACGCAGGACTGGGTAAACGGCAACTACGTCAGCATCGAGTTCTTCAACCACCTTTTCTCCATCCACGGCACCACGGATAATGTCATCGTGCCCAACGACCTGGAGACCACCATCGCCAACATCGAGGCAAAGTTCGGTGTGTGGACGCAGAGCTTCATCAGCGCCCTCGGACTGAACGGCAGCGGTGGCGGTGGCGGCGGATCGTCGACGCTGGCCGAGCTGCTCGATGTCAATCTGGGCACCCTCGCCGACGGGCAGGTGCTCACCTACGACAGCAGCACGCAGAAGTGGGTGAACGGTGCAGGCGGCGGTGGCGGTACCGGCAGCGTGAGAAGCGTGGGAATGACCGTGCCGACAGGCTTCACAATCAGCGGCTCGCCCATCACCAGCAGCGGCACACTGGCACTCGGCATCGACAGTGAGCACAGCCTGCCGCTGACCTCCGACGTGGCGAAGGGTGTCGCCGCCTACAGTTGGGGCGACCATGCCGCCGAGGGCTATGCCACCCGCACATGGGTGCAGCAGCAGGGCTACATCACCGGTGAGACCTACACCGGCACCGTGACCCGAGTGGCCATGACCGTGCCGACGGGACTCGCAGTCAGCGGTTCGCCCATCACCAGCAGCGGCACGCTGGCCATCTCCACCGCCAACGGCTACAGCATTCCGCGCACCGCCGACGTGACGAAGGGTGTCACCGCCTACGACTGGGGCAACCACGCACTGGCAGGCTATGCCACGCAGACGTCGCTCACGGATGCCCTGTCGAGAGTGACGACGCTGGAAGGATACTTCACCAACGGTGCTGCTAACAGTGCATTGAGATTGTCGGGAGATACTAACTATTACGCATGGGGGCAACTCTTCTGGCAAAATGGAGTACCACGGAGCATCGGCAGTGCAAGCGCAAGGGCTGACATCAGATACGCAGGAAGTGTGTCGATGGGATGGACGCTCCACATGGAATATGATTCTACCGTCCACGATCCCGCCATCTGCATGAAGTCGTCGAAAGCTGGTGCAAGCATTCCGGTGCTTATGCTTTCAAACAGCGCAACGAGCGACCATTCGGGTGACCACTTGTCCGTCGGCTGGGGCACGTCAGCGAATGCCCAGCTGCCCATCAGGTTCTTCGGACGTGAATTCGTCTTCAACTTCACCACGGATACCGTCAGCTCCAGCGGGTACTATCAAACAGCCGAGGCTATGAAGGTAGGATACAGGAGCTTTGGCACGGAGAAAGAACCAGCCGTGTATGTGAGAAAGCATCTGATGATTGGCAATGGAGCAGGCGACTACTTCCCCGTAACCTATGACAGCGCGAACGAAGCCCTCTGCTTCACCGGCAACATTTACGCAACGGGAGGCATCTCGGCCCTCGGCTTCCAGTCAACCCCCGGAGGCGGCACACTATTCGACGGACCGTTCACCATCAACGGTGCAGCCATACTGAGGAGCACGCTCAACGTCACCGGTGCTGCCACACTGAACAGCTCGCTGACAGCCCTAGGCGCCACCACGCTGAATGACACATTAACCGTGACAGGTGCTGCCACACTGAACAGCTCGCTGACAGCCCTAGGCGCCACCACGCTGAATGACACATTAACCGTGACAGGTGCTGCCACCTTCAGAGACAGCATCTACATCTACTACGGCGGTACCCGCTATACATTAAGCATCTCGAAACTCATCAACCAAGGATTACTCACATGATCTACCTGACACTGTTCATCGCCATTGTGGCACTCGCGTGCGCTCTGGCATCGCTCGTCATCGCCATCCGCGAGCGCCAAAAGAAAGAGGTGGCAACAGTCCAGCAACCTGCACAGACCACGACCACGAAGCCCGTGGAGTCGCCCTTCATGTACGACGAGAGCCGCAAGAGCTACACCCTCGACGGCAACCTCTATGTCAGCGGCAGCGTGTCGTGCGCAAAGAAAGGAGAGAAGGCATGAGTCACACCACCACTACCATCACAGCACCCATCAGCTTCTACGATGTGCAGACCGTGCTGGGTGCCAGCGATACCGACGAGGGCAAGCTGTGCACGCACCAGAACATCAACATGTGGGCTAAGAACAAGCCGGTGAGGTCGGCGAATGTCGCTCCCCTCAGCGACTTCGAGCGGCAGACGGTCAGATACGGCCTCTCAGCCGACTGCCTGCCACAGGGCAAGCTCTACTTCAACCAGCTGGTGGCGAAGTACATGAACTACAACGTCACGGAGGCAACGCTCGTCGACAACCAGCCCTACACCTACGCCCGGCCACGAGGCGACCGCACGCACATCTTCGAGCCTGGCGACAACTACGGCATCAGGGAGTGGTATCGCATCACCGACTTCAACGGCTACCGCCACGACGCAGCCGAGCCTTTCCACACCAGCATCCGGGACATCTTCGGCTTCCGCCAGGACCGCGGCGTGTTCTACATCAACCGTGCCTACACCACCCAGATGACATTTGTCTGCTACCGCGACAATAACTCGGACTTCGGGCTTGCGGAGTTCCTGCGCACGGAAGACATCACGAACTACTTCCTGGTAGTGGAGTTCTACAACGACCTGGGCGACAACTGGAAGATTGCCACGGCATCACCCGTGGCGAGATACACCTTCCCGCTCAAGGCATCAGACAGCGGCCAGTACTTCGACGGTGTGGCAGCCGACGTGAACATTGCCCAGGGCGACCTGGCCAACATCAACGGCGACGTGCACGTGTGCATCGGCCTTCAGCAGATCGTCGGCGGCAACGTGGTCGATGGGTCGAGCATCCTTTCTCCGCGCATGTGGAATGGCGAGGCGGCTGTAGGCCTGCTCCCCTACTACTTCCACCTCTACCTCGAGCAGCCCCACTACGACGAGGACTTCAAGACGCTCACCACCGTGGGCTACGGCCGCAACGGCATATTCGCCAAGGGTGCTGCCGCTACGGTATGGGAGGCCGTCAACCCGACAGGCCAGCTCTACTTTGCCGTCGACGTGATGACACCCAGCAATGCAGGCAGGCTCTACTACGCCGGTGAGAATAAGACCGTGCCATCCGACGGCACGAAGCTCGAGCTCGGACTAGAAGCCAGATACCCGGGCGCACCGAGCGGCATCACCGTGCTGACACCATCGAATGCGTCGCGCCAGGACACCAGCTCGACATACGTCACCATCGACCCAGCCGTCAGAACGACGCTCCATGCCCTGGGCATGAATGTCCCGACACGCGTGTCATACGACGCACCCGAGTACTATGACTTCCAACTCTACGCGAGGACGGGCGGCAGCTCTGCCCAGTGGTCACCCATCACGACCATCACCCTTGCATACGTTTAACCCCAAAATTCCCAACAACTATGAAAGTAGATTTCTCGAAAATTCAGATGAAGACCATCACAGGCGACATGGAGACTGTCGACCTGCGCACGGCAGTAGGTAACATCCTCTACATGCAGGGCATGAACATCAAGGAGTGCTCGCTGGGACTCGACGTCTTCCACAGCGACGGACCGATGGAGCTAAGCGACGAACAGACCGCCATCGTCAGGGCCTACGTGAAGCGCCTGCCCTACGTCTTCCAGGAGGCCGTGGAGAGAGCACTGGCAGAGCAGTAAACCCCCACCCGCGAAAGCGGCGGAAAGAAAAGAAACTTTTGTTATGGATAATTTTTTCAGACATTGGACCACACGCAAGCGCGAGACAGGCACGGCAGCAGCCTCTGCCACTGCCGCCACCAACACCAACGGTGAGGGCAGCGGCTCCTTCGAGGCCAACATCCGCCGGCCCTACTCGCCGGGCGCTGCCCTCACCATCTCGGCCGTCTACCGGGCCATCGAGCTGCGGGCGAAGACCGTCGGTCAGTTTCAGATGCAATATCAGAAACTGAACCGCGAGGGCGGCAACTTCGTGCCCGACATCGGCGACGCCATGAGCAGCTATGCCAGCAACGGCCAGCGCATGAACTACCTCCTCCAGGTAGCCCCCAACCCCGTGATGACCGCCACGCATCTGATGCAGCAGCTCATCATCAACAAGTTGCAGCTGGGCAATGGCTTCGTCTACATCGAGCGCGACGACCTGGGCGAGGTGCGCTATCTGTGGCTCGCCACCTGCGGCGGCTACAACCAGGCGGCAGGCACCTACAACCTGAGCTATGCCGGCGAGCATGGTGTGGTGAACATTGCGGCAGCTCCGGCAGCCGACGTGATCCACATCCCCAACACCTTCCGCGACCAGAACGGCTACATGGGCATTCCCACCATCCGCTATGCCATCGACACGCTCTCGATGATTGCCACGCAGAAGGCGCAGTCGCTGGAGACTGCCGCAAAGGGTGGCCGCATGAAGCTCATCATCGGCGAGGAACAGACGGGCGACACTCCCGGCACGCTGGCCTTCAGCATGTTCAACAAACAGGAGATGGACAAATACGCCCTGGAGGTCCAGGAGAAGCTCTACCAGAACGACGTGGTGGCCCTGCGTGCCCTGAAGTCGGTGCAGAATATCAGCATGTCGGCACAGGACCAGCAGCTGGTCGAGATGCTGAACATGTCGCTCGACGACGTGGCACGCTACTTCGGCACACCGCGCGCCCTGCTCATGATGGACAGCAACTCGCACTACTCCACCTATCAGAACGCCACGATGGAGTACCTCACGCGTACCATCCAGCCAGATGTGGAGGAGATAGAAGAGGAGTTCACGCGCAAGCTGCTCAACGTCCACGACTTCTGCCGCCGGCGCTTCCACATGTGCGAGCAGCCACTGCTGCGCCTCGACAAGGAGGCACAGGCCAAGGTCGACCAGCTGCGCTTGCAGGCCGGCACCGCCACGGTCAACGAACTGCGCAAGCAGTACGACATGCCGTCGGTGGAGAATGGCGACACCGTGTACATCTCTACCAACCTGGCAGAGCTGGGCAGCGACAAGCTGAGCGGCACGACTACACCGGCAGCACCCCAGCCGGCACCTCAGCCGGCACCAGGTGAAGAAGGACAGAAAGGAGGCGAACAATGAAGTGGCTCACACTCGACTACATCAAGCAGCACTCGCGCATCGACTTCGATTGCGAGGACAACCTGCTCGAACTCTATGCCGACGCGGCAGAGGAGGTGGTGATGAACACCCTCGACCGCGACTACGACGACATCGTTGAGAACTTCGGCACCGCATCGCACGACGTGCCCGCTGCCATCATGCAGGCATCGCTGATGCTCGTCGACCTGAGCTACACGAACCGCAGTCCGGTGAGCCCTCAGAACATGAGCATCATCCCCTATGGCTTCGACCTGCTGCTGAAGCGATACATCAAGCTGGCCGACTGATCCGAACATTCATTCAGAAAAATCAGAACCTATGAGCTATTCAAGTGGATTCCTGAAAGACTGCATCACCATCCAGCGGCGCACAGCTGCCACTCAGGGCATCCGGGGCATCGACTCCGGCGGCATCGAGTGGGAAGACGTTGCCCATCTGCACGCCAACGTCGGATGGCAGAAAGGCAAGGCCGGCATGCACGCCGGAGCTCTCGACAGCTATGCCGTGGTGATAGTGCGCATGCGATGGAACAGGCTCGTCGACGAGCGCTCGCGCATCGTGCACCGCGACACCACCTACCAGATACTGCCAGAGACCTTCCATGCCGACCGCCAGGCCAACGAAATTCAGTTCATGGCACAAGCCATCGTAGAATAACCCTATCACAAGCAACAATATGGAACACGTAACACAGAAACCAGCACGCTGGGGCTACACCCAGCTGACAGCCGACAAGGGCTATGTGATTCGCTCGAAGGTGACCGGAAAGCTCTATGAGCAGATCACCGTCCCCCGCCCCGGCGACTTCGAGGTCATCCCCCTGCCGACGAGTGCCACGGCCAAGAAAAAAGCCAGTAAACCCAAGGCAAAGAAATGACCACAATTAGAAACTCTTAAACAAAAAAACGCATGGAACAAAACAAAAAACCATTCGACGCCGCGAAGCGCGAAGTGCGCACCAGCAGCATCGACATCAGCATCCGCGAGGCTGAGGGTGGCGGCGACAGCCGCATTGTCGAAGGCACCGCCATCGTGTTCAACGCCGAGAGCAACGTGCTCGATGACTTCGGTGTTGAGTTCCGCGAGGTCATCAAGCCCGAGGCAGTCACCCAGACGTGGATCAACCAGCAGGACGTGAAGCTCAACATCATGCACAACCGTCAGGACACCATCGGACGCTCGCGCCTTGGCAAGGGCAACATGCAAATCACCGTCGACGGCAAGGGCGTGAACTTCCGCTGCGAGGTGCCTAAGTGCGACATCGGCGACCGTGCCCTGGAGCTCATCCGCTCGGGAGTCATCACCGGCTGCTCGTTCGAGTTCTGCCCGAAGGACTACGAGATCGAGGAGCGTGGAGCCAACAGGGAGGTGCGCATCACCCACAAGGCTTTCGACAGCATCACAGCCTTCACGCTGGCGATGGACCCGGCATACAGCCAGACATCGTGCAACGCCCGCGAGGCATGGAACTTCACACCGACCGCCATCCGCGAGGCCGAGGAAGCCAAGCGCAAGGCCGACGAGGAAGACAAGCGTCAGCGCGAGCAGCAGGAACACGAGAAGGCACTGGCCCGTGAGCGCGAGATTGAGCAGGCACGCCAGTGGCAGCGTGAGCAGGACTTGGAGCAGATGCTCGACACTCTCTGATCATTAACAGGAAAAACTAGTATAAACCGTCTTAAAACGTTTCAAGAATGGAAAAAAAGACACTTGACCAGCTCCTGGCCCGCAAGCGCGAGGTCGTGAGCAAACTGGGTGAGCTGAACAGCACCATCCAGACCCGTGAGTTGAATGACGACGAGAAGGCTAGCAAGAAGGCACTCGAAGTCGAGTTTGAGAACCTGAACCGCGAGATCTCGCTGGCCATCCAGGAGAAGCAGGCTGCTGCCGTGGCTGTGGCTCCGAAGGTGAACGTCAACCAGGAGCTCCGCGAGTTCCTGAAGGAAGCACCGAAGGGCAAGACCTTCTCCATCCCCATGACCCGCGAGAGCATCAGCTACGGCCAGCAGACCGGCACTGGCAGTGCCGTTATCTACCCCGGCACCGAGGGCTATGTGCAGGGCATCACCGTGGTTGACCTCATTCCTACCGACCGTCCAGACGGCGACATCCTGCTCACAGCTGGCGTGCCCATGACAACGGGCGTGGTAGGCAACAAGATTCAGTGGGCATTCGCCGGTGGCGTGGAGGCAGTATTCGCCAACGAACTCGCCGCTACCACCGAGCGTGTGATTGACCTCGACAAGCAGGTTCCCGTCCAGCAGCGTCTGACGGTGCGTGTGCGCATCTCTAACCAGTCACTGGAGAACACTGACTACGACCTTCAGGGCTACATCGTCCGCCAGGTTACGGACGCCATCCGCCAGAAGATCAACTGGGCTGCTGCCTCGACCACGAAGGCCACCGAAGTGTTCTACGGCCCGTTCGCTCAGAACACTGAGACTGGTACCTACGGCACTGAGGGCTACGTTCCCGGCAAGCAGGCTGGCACCTACTCTACCTTCACCAAGGACACCGCCGCTGAGATGATTGGCAAGATTGCTGCCCGCAACCTGCCTCTGACCAACTGCGTGTTCGTGATGGGTGCTGAGGACTTCTGGAAGCTGAAGGTAACACCGTTCGACGCTGGCTCTGGCATCATGCTCATCGGCAACGACAACCGCCTGCTCGGCATTCCCGTTGTGGTGAACAACGCCATCAACCGTGCCACCCAGAAGGGTGCCGTGAGTGGCCACAACATCGGCCTTGGCAACTTCGCATTCCTGCCCACCATGCAGCACGGCAACATCCGCCTGAGCGTGGATGCCAACAGTGCCGTTGCATCGAGCACTGACGAGGTGATCACCACCATCAACGCCGACTTCTCGATGACCGTGCTGAAGTCTGCCGCCGACGGCTTCGTTGTGTACGCCAAGACCAACAGCTAGACCTCTCTCTGGGGAATCTTTCATAGTTCGCCGGTGTGTGGCGGCAATGCAACAGCAATAGCGACAGACTGCACACCGGCTCCCCATTCTTCTAACTTGATAACGTAAACACCAGTCACACCATGAGTCTTTCCACCGACATCATCTTCATGAAGGCCCTGCGCAGCAATGCGCACCTGATGGGGCGTCTGCCGGCCGGTAATGTCTACGACACGGCCATCCAGCTGCCCGACCGCGACGCGGCCAACGCTCCCCTGCCCTACATCATCGTCTGCTACGCCGGCATGACCAACGATGACACCACCAAGGACAACGACTACGAGGGCGACACCGACCGCGTGCAGATAGACATCGAGGTGGCGGCAAGGACCAGCGACGAGCTCTCGGAGCTCATGGAGGAGGCGCGCGCCACCATACGCGACTACTTCATCGAGCACAACAACGAGGACGATGACGACTACGAGCTCATCCCGATGAGCACCGTGCCCAGCGCCGGTCGCAAGATGTACGACCCCGACAAGCCATGCCTGTGGCAGGTGCTTACTTATCAATGCGAGACAACCCCTTGAAAATCTTTAAACTACAAGAATATGAGTAAAATCAAAGGCCAGAACTTCAGACTGCTTGTCGCAGGCGCCGCAGTACCCGAGGAGACCAACGTCTCAATTACCATACAAGGTAATACTGACGATTCGTCGACAAAGGACAGTGCAGGCTTCTATTCGCAGGAGACGGTCGTGTCGACTTCTTGGCAGGCGCAGGTAGACACCTACGATGCCGAGCCGGCCAGCATCCAGGCGCTCGTGACGACATTCAATGCCGCACAGCCCGTGACCGTCGGATGGGACCAGACGGCAGGAGCGCAGAACCGTGTCGCCCAGAATGCCGCCTTCTCGCGTAGTGGCAGCGCCCTGCTGACCGATATCACCTTCACGTTTAACGACCGAGCCACCGTCAGCGTGAGCTCGCAATATCAGGGAACAGGAGCCCTCAGCTAATCGACCATGCAGAAAGGACAATACATCAGACTGTTGCTCAGCACTGCTGCCAACCCAACGGCGGTTATTGCAGCCGCCAAGGAGATGCAGCTGCACCTGTCTGCTCAGACAGAGGAAAGCTCAACGAAAGATACCACCGGCG
>Ga0256407_10013468_pt1 | contig 10937 bp, 8 predicted proteins | sample RumenRJG_04DNA_FD_193489 | JGI IMG/M metagenome (GOLD analysis project Ga0256407, IMG submission 193489) | Bovine rumen microbial communities from Lethbridge, Alberta, Canada - RJG_04 | ecosystem: Host-associated > Mammals > Digestive system > Stomach > Rumen | place: Canada: Alberta | collected... | reverse complement strand
ATGCCTCCGACATTCACATCACCTCCCATAATATTCAAGCCTGTATCTTCTTTACTCATATAACGCTTTTGTCCCTTCACAAGATGGAAGCCACCCCATATCAGAAGGTCAAGGTCGAAATAGCGCTTACCGAATATCATATCCCCACGGTATTGTCCGTAGTTTCCTATTCCAGCGCGTATCTTGATGCCATCTACGTCAATACCCTGTTTGGTGATCAGGTTGACAACAGCTGTCAGTGCCACACCTCCATAGAGTGATGACGCAGGTCCGCGAAGCACTTCAATCTGTTTCAGCTTGTCCAGTCCAATGCTGAAGTCTGGAGCCGCTGTGTTCGTACAATAGCTGTTCAGTCGGTGTCCGTTCAACATGATGAGAATCTTCTCCTGTCCGTTGCTGTAGATTCCTCGCATGGCGATGTTGATGTCATCGTTACAGTCTATGATATTCATGCTTGGAACATAGGCGGCCAGCAGCTCCTGCAGGTTTCTGGCTCCCGAGTTTTGAATCATTTCCTCTGTTATCAGCGTGATGGGCACAGGCACCTCACTCAGGTTCTCCGCCTGACTGGATGCTGTAGTGATGGTCGCTGTCATACCCGACTTCATATCATCCACCATGTCGATAAACCGTTGTGGGTCGCTGAGTGTCGTGCTGTAATAAGGGTTCTCATCCAACATCATCTTGACGCAGTCCTCCGCATCCTTTGTCCTATCCATCGCTATATAGCACAGCGACAGCACTCTGTACGCACTCTGGCGCAGGTTGATAGGGAAGTTCTTCAGATTATTCTTCAGTTGTTGTTCAGCCTGTTCCAGTCGTCCTACCTGATAGTCGCGCTCTGCCGCATCGTAGATTTTACGATATTGCTCTTCTGTAGTCTGTGCAAAGGTAGTCAGCACACAACAACATATATATATAATAAGGTATATACGTCTGCTCATGGTTTCTTAACGGGAATAATGATTGTAAAGCATGTTCCTTTGCCAAGTTCCGATTCAAAGGTCAACTTGCCATGATGCCTGTTCTCTACAATGTCACGTGTGATGCCCATACCCAGACCCGTACCTTGTCCTACGGGCTTGGTCGTGAAAAAGTTTTCGAAGATGTGCTCTTTTACCTCGTCACTGATACCCACACCATTGTCTTGGATGGATATCTCCAACAAGCCTTCCGCATTCAGTGCTGTCTTGATGTCAATGGTGGGCACATAGTCTTCACCTTCCTTCTGGGAACGGTCCCATACCGCATAGCAGGCATTGTTCACCAGGTTCAGCACGGCACGGCTTATATCCTGTGGAATCACCATCATCTGTGGCAATCCATCTTGATAGCTCTCGTGAATCGTGATGTTAAAGCCCTTATGATTGGCTCTCAGCGCATGATAGGCCAACCATACATACTCTTTCACGATATGGTTGATGTCTGAGGGGATGAACTCTCCCTCCTTACCCCTTGACACGAGCAAGATACCCTGTATGATGCTGATGGCCCTTTCACCGTGTTCCACGATTTTGGCCATATTCTCCTTCAGGTCTGCAACAATATCTTCTACTTCTTCACGGTCCTCTTCTGAGATGTTTTCCTCATTGTCCTCCACAATCTCCGTCAAGTCCTTCAGCAGCTTGTCTGACATCTTGCTGAAGTTGATGACGAAGTTCAGAGGGTTCTGTATCTCATGTGCTATTCCTGCACTCAACAGACCCAGTGAAGCCAGCTTCTCCTGTTGTTTCAGCTGTTGCTGTAAAATCTCAATTTGTTTTTCCATAACCTTCAGTGTTAAAGGGTTGGTATATGAATGGTGAATTCTGTGTATTCGTCTTTCGTTGAAACGACAGAGATGTCTCCACCATGATTTTGTGCTATCTCCTTACTCAGGTACAATCCCACGCCAGAAGCCTCTGCCGTAGTCTTTGTGGTAAAGAACGGGTCGAATATCTTATGGAGAATGTTCTCGCTGATACCCGTACCGTTGTCATGTATCTTAATGGTTGCCAGATTATTATGTTGATTCAGGGTCAGAATAATCTCAGGCGTATATCCCTCAGGCTTTTTGCCAACCTTCTTGATGACAGCATATACCGAATTGCCCAACAAGCTCATCACCGTCTTGCTCAGCTGGTCGGCATTACCGTTAATCATGAGTGAAGCTTCTGGCAAGTTGAACACAACCTTGATATGATAGGTGGCAATGTCTTTCTCGTAGTACTTCAGCAACATTTCCTGATCCTGTTTCATCAGAGCGTTCAGGTCCATCTTCACCATACCGCCAGAACGGTCTTTCAGCATTTCCTCCATAGCCTTCAGCGTGCGGGTCGTGTTGGCACCATGTTCGCTCACCTTTTCCAGATTGCCTTTCAGCATGTCCAGCACATCCATCGTGTCCTCATAATTCTCTTGGTCCATGTGGTCTTTCTCGTCCTCGATGTTTGCTGTCACATCCTTCACCAGACCTTGTGAGAGCTTGGAGAAGTTGTTGATGTAGTTCAGCGGGTTCAGAATACGGTCAATCAGACCCTGTGTCAACTTACCCACCGAGGCAATTTTCTCCAATCTTACTACCTCTGCCGTTCTTTCCTTTACCAGATTCTCCAACCTCATCTTGTCTTTCTCCAGCCTTCTCAATCTGAGTTGTACTACTCCGTATATGATGAAAGCCAGAACGATGATATAGAGCAGAATCATGTACCAGCGCATGTGCAGAGGGTAGTCATAGACAAAGGTAATCTTTGATACTTCTGTCAAACGTCCCCATGCGTCACGTCCTTGCACTTCCAGGGTGTTCTTACCATAAGGTTGGTTAAACAATTCGGTTGCTACGTCGTCATCCCAGGCACTCCATTTCGAGCCATTGATACGATAGCGGTATTGAGCCTTTCCTATGATTGTTGGGAAATTCAGTGAATAGGTGAATATCACATGTCGCTCATCGCTTGACAGATTGGACAACATGTCGGGCTGTTTGCCATAGCCTCCATATAACAGACTGTCGCCACCAATATAGATAGAGCGGAACAAAATCTGAGGCTTTGTCTTCATCAGGATAGGTTCTTCAGACAGGTCAACTACCGTGATTCCTCGTTCTCCACCCATCCATAGCAGGTTTCCATCCTGTAGCATGGCTCTTACGGTGTAATCCTTGAAGGGTTCCAGAATCAGCGACATGTGGTCGTCCACTTGTCCATTCTTAAAGGCATACAAGTCTCGTCCCTTGTTGTCTGTCAACCATATCATGTTGTTCTTGTCGGTATAGGAGAACAGCGGGTAGGGGAAAGGCTTGCTGGTATTGGCCAGAATCGGTTTCACATTCCCATTGTCCACTACCAGGGTGGCTACCTCTTGGATATCTTTCTCCGATGTGAAAGGCACGAAATTGTTCTTGCTGTTGCTTTTCCAAATCTTTCCATAGATGGTCTGTAGCCAAAGGTGTCCTGTTTGGTCTTTCAACATCTTCACCACCTTCTCGATGTCGTTCAGCTTCTCGTGCTTACCGTCTGGTGTGTTGAAGTACAGACCATCCATTTCGCCACTATAGAAACCGTCTTCTTCCACGAACAGTGAAAGCACACTGGATGTGGTTAGTTGTTTCACGGAACCATTGGGACTAACGCGGAAGATACCATCCATCGAGGCTACCAGCATATGGTCGCCTTGTTGTGCAATTTGCCAACAGGTATGACTGATTTCCTTTATCAGTTCAAAGGACTTGCCCGTTTTCTTGTAGAGTCCGCTTAAGGTACCGGCATAAATCTCGTGTCCTAACTTGTCCAGCGACGTTACCTCACTTCGCAGTCCTTCGTGCTGAGTGAAGTGCGAATAGATAGAAGGCACTGAGATGGCAAAGACACCATTGTCTGTAGCGCCCCACAATTGCCCCATCTTGTTGTAGGTAATATGTGCCACGTTGTTGGAACACAGTCCGTTGTCCTCATTGATGGTGAACAGCCGTTCTCCCTTCTCGTTGATGAAAATCACGCCCTCTCCACTCGTGGCCAGAGCCTGTATGCCATTCTCCAGTTGCTGTACTTGGTTGATGTGCGACTGAGTGCTCAGCGTTGCGAAGCCAGAAGTGGGGAGCGTTGCCTTGGGATCCACCTTGGCGCTTTCTCCCTCTACCCGGTAAATCTGATTACTGCTGGTCAGGAAGAATATGGTATTCTCTTTTTCCCATATCCAGTCCACCTCACCATGAATAGATGTGTTTTGCAGACTGTGCAACAGCAATTGTCCCTTTTCGTTCGTCTCCAGATAGCCGATATAGTTGTATCCACCCGTCCAGATGACGTTCTTGGAATCTCTGAAAACAGCTGTAATACGGGTGATTCCTGGCGTATGAATCATGTGCCAGATGCTGTTGTCATAATACAACAGACCTTCGAAGTTGGCCACATAAATGGTTCCGTCAGCACCCGATATGATGTCAAAGTTCATGTTGTGACCTTTATACTCCGTAGCTGTGAAGTTACGGAAAAAAGGAATGCCTTGTGCCCATGCACTTCCCATTCCTGCCATCATCATGATGAGGCTAATTATCAGTTTTCTCATGGGTGTGCCTCCTTTCCAATAAAGGGTTCATACGGTATGTTCTGCCCGATATAGAAGTTCCATTCTTCTTTGGTCAGGTTGCGCTTCAACAGGCTCTTCAGTTTCAGCACCATCAAGGGTACTGAGATAAAAGCCTCTGTCAGCGTTCCGTTCTGGTTGGCTGTCCAGATGTTATGTTTGGGCGAATCGAAGGTGAAGTTCAATATCCAGCTGCCAATGGAGAACAGCTCAATAGGTTCTATCTTCGCCTTGTCAACCATATACAGTTGGATGGTTCCGTCATAGCTGGAAGAATACAACTGCCAATTATTGATTTTGATTTTCGTCACTCTCGAGCGATGTCCAAACAGCTTGGTGACCTTTCCCTGCTTATCCACGAAATACAGGCTTCCATCTATCATTCCGTAGGCCTTCGACCCCGTGCCCTTCGAACTGGCAAAGGCTGTCACCTGTCCTGGGAATTGCAGTTTGGTAGTCTCTATTTTTTCCATCGTTCTTATGGTGTGCATTCTTTGCTGGTTGTCGAAGAGTGCTGGCGAATAGTCATAGCGATTGTAGTAAACCACCTTGAAAGGCAAGTCCTTGTATTTCACCACCTTATTGGTCCTTGGGTCGAATTGCAGCATGCCCTTCTCGCCAATGACCAACAGTAGGTCGTCACCCATCGGTGTGATACCCATTGGATGAAAGAGCTGGTCCAGTTGCACCATTTTAACACCCTCTTTGTCTTTGATAACCAGATGTCCACTTCTGCTCACGGCATAGATGACACCATTTTTTATCAGAATGTCGCGGAAGTCGAACTTGTTGTCGCTGAATAGCGTCTTGGAGCTCAATAGTTCATTCTTGATGTGGTGCTCCATAATCTCTCCGTAGGTACTTGCACTCACCAAATGGTCAGCTGTGAAGAAGTCGATGTTCATCACGTTTCCCTTGTGTCTTGCCCAAGTGTTCACACTCTGGCTCATACTTGTCAAGGCCATGTATACAGAGGGATAATAGACATCACCCTTATAGCGGTCGGTATAAAGATAGGCTGCGTAGGCTAACAGGTGGGCCAGTTCCTTGTTGTTCTGATCCAACAGTTTCAGCGAAGCACTGGCCAGTGTACGTCCCAGACTGATGTAGCTCAGCGTGTCAGCCACCCTTTTCGAGTACTCTGCCTGGCTACGCTCCTTCTCAGCAATACTGCGCTGATTGTCAGCCACCTTCGAAGCCTCTACGGCACGTTCTTGAGCCTCCAAGGCGTTCTGGCGCTCTATTTCTGCTTGCCTGCGTTGTTCATTAGCCACCTGAGTCTGTTGCACAGCTTCCTTACGCTGTTCGTCACTGATAGCCCATTGCTGGTTGGCAATTTCCTCCATCTGCGCATTGATGCTTTGCATTACAGCAGTGCGCTTCTCCTTGACAGTGAGCGAAGCCAGTTCGGCTTCCAACTCTTTTGTCTTGTGTTGCTCTTTGTGGTATCTCTGGTAGATAACTACGCAGGCAATGGCCAGTAGCAACATGACGAGGGCCACGCCAATCCTATAGACTATCTTCATGCTTTTCGCTTGAGGGCCATCAACGTAATATCATCGCTCTGTGGGGCCTTTCCTGCAAAGGCTCTGACGTCCTCCAGTTGTGCGGAGATAATCTCCTGACAACTCTTGTCCGTCAGCTTCTCCAGGGTGTCATGCATACGCTGGTCGCCATATTCCTCCCACTGCTCGTTGAAGGCTTCGTTCACACCATCGGTGTACATCAGCAGGGTGTCGCCCACATTCAGCTGAGCCTTATGGTTGTGATATTCCATGCCTTCAATGCCACCCACCATGCAGTCGGTACTCATGGGCATCATCTCCACCTTCCCGTTCGCTCTGAGGATGAAGGGGGCGTTATGCCCACCATTGCTGTAGTCCAGTTCTCCCGTCTTGATGTTGTAGATGGCATAGAATACTGTTACGAACATACAGTCTACCGACTCCTTGCTCAGCAGGTTGTTCGACTTGGTAAGACAAGCTCCCGGGTCGCCACCTTGCAGGCCTATTGTTCTGATGAGCGTTCTGCTTACAGCCATGAAGATGGCAGCGGGAATGCCTTTTCCACTGACATCCGCCATTACCACACCGATGTGGTCATCGTCTATGCGGAAGAAGTCGTAGAAGTCGCCACCCACATCCTTGGCAGGTGTCATCAGGGCAGCCAAGTCCAACTCGCGCTCATTCTCCGGGAATGGCGGGAAGATGCGTGGCAGAATGGCCTGCTGAATCTCCGCAGCCACAGCCAGGTCGGTCTTCAGCGACTCCAGCTGCGAGTGTTCTTCCTGGGCTTTCTTGATATAGTCTATCTGTTCGATGGCCTTCTCAATGGTCACACTCAGATCGTCCAGGTCGATGGGCTTGGTGGCAAAGTCGAAGGCTCCATTGTTCATGGCAGAGCGGATGTTACCCATGTCGCCATAGGCACTCACCATGATGCACTTCAAGGCAGGGTTCTGCATCTCGTTAATCTTGGTAAGCAGGGTCAGTCCGTCCATCTCGGGCATGTTGATGTCCGACAGGATGATGTCGATATCCTTCTGCTGGAGCAGTACGGTAAGCGCCTCAAGACCATTGTGGGCGAAGTAGAACTCGTATTCTCCCTTACGTATTTTTCTGCGGAAATACTGCGTTAACAGCAGTTCGAGATCCATCTCGTCATCAACACTAAGTATTTTTACTGGTAATTTCATATTTTTTTTATATATTGTACAGGTACGTTAAAATAATGGTGCAAATGTAGCGAGAATTTATTAAATATGCAAATAATTGTAGGAAAAATGAATTTTTTGTTGTAACTTTGCCCGTGATTATGGCGATATTACACATTTTTAATCCAGAACACGACATAGCGTTAGCCTCCAACTTGGCTAATTTCACGGCTCCTCATGCTGGCAGGCAGTTGAGGGCCGACCTTGGTTTTTTGCCCGCTATTTGGGCAAAGGAGGACGATGTGGTGTTGGTCGACAATGTGGAACATGCCCAGAAAGCCAGTCGGAGAGTGGCTCGGCAATCAGGGAAAGTTCTCTTTGCCAATGTCCCCCCTCAGGAGATTGACGGAATCAGCGTTTGGGGATGGGACAAGGCGCTGAAAGCACAACTGAAGCGAAAGGGTTGTGCCCCTTCGTTGTTGCCCTCAGATGCCCAGCTGGAGCACATCCGTCAGTTGTCCCATCGTCGTACGTCAGCCCGTCTGTTGCCTCTCTTGCAGATGCAGGGAACAGTAGGCGAATCCTACGAATGTACGAAGCCTGAAGAGGTGGAAATGCTGTTGCAAAAATACGGACAAGTGGTCATGAAGGCTCCTTGGTCGTCGAGTGGGCGAGGACTCCGTTTCTGCGACGCTGCGCGTCTAGTGAATAGTGAAAAGTTAATAATGAATAATTGGTTTCATAACCTTGTTGAGCGCCAGGGCTCTGTGATGGTGGAGCCTTATTATGATAAGGTAAAGGACTTTGGAATGGAATTTTCTGCTGATGGACAAGGTCATATTCGCTACGAAGGACTCTCGCTGTTCCATACCATTAACGGGGCTTATGTGGGTAATATCTTGGCTACTGAGCGTGCTAAACAAGAAATGCTAAGTCGCTACATCCCAGTTGACTTTGTAAATTGCATTCGAGAAAAGGTTATATCCCATCTTGACTTGGGCGACTATGCAGGACCCTTTGGTGTTGACATGATGATTGTCAAGTCTACCGATGGTTTCCTGCTCCATCCTTGTGTTGAAATCAACATGCGCAGAACGATGGGACATGTTGCACTCTCGCTTACACCCGATGATGATGAAATCGTGAAGGTAATGCGCATCCAACTGACAGATCATTACAAACTCAAAATAAACAAACTTTGAGAAAAACTATTTTTACAATTCTTTATCATAAATGGGACCAGCAGTAATGCCAGTCCCATTTCCACTTTTGATATTTCACATCGAGCTCGCTAGAACGGTCCTCTTCCCATGCAGCTCGTGGTTGTCAGTGCCGTCAGGAAGGCGGTGAGCGCAGCTACTACCATCTTCACTGCAATCTCAATCAGTCGATTCTTCTTCATTCTACTATTCACTGTTGATGTTTCACATCGAGGTCGCTCACGTTCGACATAGCTTAGCAAGCTTAGCTCTGTTCTCACTTAATCGCGACCTTCACTATTCACTTTTCACTATTCACTAGCGAATGCGCCTAGTTCACTAGCGAAGCGCTAATTCACGTCCGCGCCTCCTGGGTCTTGGCCGCCACCGCCGTTGTTATCACCACCGCCGTTGTCGCCTCCAGTGTTGCCACCATTGTTGTCGTTGTTGTTGGTGTTGTCGTTACCAGCCCCACCACCATTGTTGTCACCGTTGTCGACGTTGTCGTTAGATTCATTCTCGGGATCCTCCACTTCGCCAGAGGTGCTGGTCACGCGCTTCACCACTTCGCCGTTACGGTCGTAGCAGGTAATCTGGATGCTGGTGTTGGCCAACTCGTCCTTCAGGTCCACACTCGGGGTGAAGATGATGCGGCGGCTGGTAATCAGCGAGGTCTTCACGTCCTCTACCTTCTCTACCGACTTCGAGCGCAGTCCGAATCGCATGTTACCCAGTCCGGGCAGGGGTACGCTGTGTCCCTCGGTGGCCCACGCCTTGATTACCTCACCGGCTGCATCCCAGCAGGCCTTCATCACGCCCTGGCTCACACCGCTGCGCAGCGCAGCTTCCTTGATCACCTTCGACTGACCCAGGGTAGAGTACATCTCGGGCTTCATCACATAGCGGTACTTGCCCGCAGCTTCCTTGTCAAACTTCAGCAGTCGTTCTACTGCCTTTACTTTCAATGCCATAATAATTTGAAATTTTAAGGGTGTTAAATAATTTCCGCGTCCTTAAAACCTTTTCCTTGAGTCGTGCTTTTTGCAGTTATACTATGCAACACTTTCCCGTGCACTAAGAAAATTTTGTTTCATAGTTATGCCGCAATTTTTTTTGATGCTTTTGTCCTTTTTGCATCTTTGATGCAAAGGTACGAAATTTTCTCGATATATGCAAGTTTTCTGCCAGCAAATTTTGTTAAATTTATTTAAACAGAGCTTTACTCGAATATATTCATCTATTCAAGTATTCAACTAGGACAAGAAGGTTTCCCAAACGGGAAAGCTCGATGCAATCAAGGTTTCCCAAACGGGAAAGCTCGATGCAATCAAGGTTTTCCAAACGGGAAAGCTCGATGCAATCAAGGTTTTCCAAACGGGAAAGCTCGATGCAATCAAGGTTTTGAAATGAATGGTTCGAGATGATAGTTATAAATTAGAGTATTAAAATTATAATATAATATATATTATAATATATATTATATTATAATTTTTTAAAAGTAGGATTGTAAAAACCTTCCTGTCCTACTTGAATAGATGAATATTTGAATGTTTCACACATATTTGCTGTCTTTTTGCACTTTGTGAGGACGTCTGTAAATAATTCATAAATTCCCGATGGTCATGATCGATTATCGGGAATTGTTTGTACCTTTGCATGAAAATAGAAAACATTTATGGACGAAGATAAAGATTTTCTGCGTCAAGACAACAACTACCGGACGTTGAAGGCTTTTCAGAAGGCGGAGTGCATCTACGACGTGACGTACTATTTTGCCAATACGTTCCTGAAGGTGGGTGACCGCACGATTGACCAAATGGTGCAGGCTGCACGTTCAGGCAAGCAGAACCTGGCCGAGGGGAACATCGATGGCATCACCTCGCGCGAGATGGAATTGAAGTTGACTAACGTGAATAGGGCATCGCTCCATGAACTGCTGCTTGACTACGAAGATTATCTGCGCGTGAGAGGGCTGGAGCAATGGGCATATAACGACCCACGATGCGTACAGACCCGTGCGTTCTGCAAGACTCATCTCGACTCTGCCGTCTTCCGCGAGAAAATCAGGGAGCGCTCTGACGAGACGATCGCCAACATCGCCATCACACTCATCCACCAATGCGACGTGCTTATCCGCGGGCTAATAGAGTGGAAGAAGCGCGACTTCCTGGAAAAGGGCGGCATCAAGGAGGAGATGTATAAGGCGCGGAAGGACTGGCAGAAGAAAAATGGAGCCTATGGGAAGATTCCTTACGAGGGACATGGGTATAGTGGGTCTAATGGGCAATCTGGGTCTAATGGGCAATCTGGGTCTAATGGGCAATCTGGGTCTAATGGGGTTAATGGGCAGAAGCCCAATCAGCCCAATCAGTCCAATCAGTCCAATCAGTCCAATCAGTCCAATCAGCCTAACCAACCCATATGCACAGCGGAACTGATACCTAACAAACATTAACATAAATACTTTCTGTTCGTTGCTGAAATAAGCACTTCAGTTCCGCTGTGCATGGGGGCCTTATTTA
>Ga0256407_10013467_pt1 | contig 10937 bp, 8 predicted proteins | sample RumenRJG_04DNA_FD_193489 | JGI IMG/M metagenome (GOLD analysis project Ga0256407, IMG submission 193489) | Bovine rumen microbial communities from Lethbridge, Alberta, Canada - RJG_04 | ecosystem: Host-associated > Mammals > Digestive system > Stomach > Rumen | place: Canada: Alberta | collected... | reverse complement strand
ATATTTAAAACATTAAATTAAAAATTAAATATAAATAATATAAGAATATATTAATATCTATATTAAATATTCTTCTAATAATGCAAATATAATATAATATTAATTAATTAGAAACTCAAAAAAGTAATTAAAGGAAAATATGGAAAAATTAAAACCATAAAAATTAATAATATGAAATAAATTATAATCATTAATATGAAGAACAAAATTATTTTAATTAAATAAAATAAACATAAATCATTTTTTTTTAAAATATATTTTTCATTATTAAAAAAACATTGTTTTAATTTTCTTTCAATTATTTTTGAATATCCAAGATAAATAATAAAAAAACCAAAAACAATTAAAATATAATAGAATAAAATATTTATTATATTTTTGTTATTTTTATTATTTTCAGAATCACATTTAAAAAATATTTTACAATGTTCTGGATTTTCTTTTTCAAAATGGAAATCATTATACTCATTATTACAAAATTTACAATATCTTGTCCTACATAATAAACAAATTTTAAAAATATTATCTTTAGGATAATATATTGAATTCTTACAACATTTATTGCATATGTCAGCTTTATTTTTTGAATATAAAAAAAATAATTCATTTGAATTAATATTCAAAACATTTTTTTTTGAGTATTCATCAAAATTAGAATTAATTTTAATATTATTTAATTCTTTCATTATTTTATTTGAATAATTCATAGGATTTTGATGATTATTATTTAAGAACTGAATATAAAAATTTGGAATAATATTCATAATAATTTCTTTATTATAAATTTCATTACATGTAGGGATAAGACATTTAAAATGTTCAATATTAGTTTCTCCTTGTAATATTAAATTTAAAAAATATTGTTTAATACAATCAATACAAAAAGTATGATTACACCCATTTGTATAATATATTTCTTTACATGAAAATATTCTTTTACAAATAATGCATACTGGTTTTATTTTTTTATTATTATCTTTTTCAGTTATATTCTTTTTGATAAATTCATTTTCTTCTCTTGTAGTTATTGATATTATATTTAAATCAATATTTTTTTCTGATAAAATTTGTTGTTCTGAATTTTTTATTTCATTTATATTATAATTATTGTGGATTTTTATATCATTATTTTCTGAATTTTTATCTTCATATATAAATGAATGAAGATTTTGAATATTATTAAAATTATTAATTTTTAAAGGTTTTATTTCATTTTTAATCAAAGGAATTTTAATTTTTCTATTATTTTTAAATGAATTTTTAATTACATTATTATTAGTATGTTTTATATTTTTATTATCAAAATTATCTGAAATTAGATCATCATTTGAATTTAAGATAGCTAATTGATAAATATCTTGATTTATAGTATTTGATTTTGTATCTATAGTATGATTATTTTGGAATTTTTCATCATTATTTAATTTTCTAATTTTTATTATTTTATTTTTTATATCATCATTTGGTAAATCATCCATTTTAATTTAAAAAAATAACAAGCAATATCTATAAAAAAATAAAGCTTATAGATTTAATTTTTATTATTTATTAAATATATTATTGAAATTAATTTTGTTAATAAAAAATATATTATTTACTACCATCAAAATTAATTACATTCAATATAACTTACTACTAAAATTTTTCATAAGTCTTGATTAGAAGAAATTTTTGTTATAATAATTTGTTTTTCTTTTCTTAAACTTATTCTAATATCATTAGATTTTTCTGCATCAAATCTAATTTTTTCAAGAATTACGCTTAAAATTTTTAAAGTATCTCTATCTGCAACAACATCACCATAAAATGCCTTAATACATATTCCATTATTTTTTTGTAATCTAAAGGCTTGTGGCATATTATCAACTATAATTACTTTTTTTAAATCTCTTCCTAATTTTGACAAATCTTTTATATAATTTTTCCCAATTAAATTTGTATGTTGTCTATATAATCTATGTTCAAAATATTTTTCTTTTTTTTCTATTATATTTACAATTGGATCAACATATTCAGGTGTACCATAAGAAAAGAGAATTAATTCATATAAAGTTTTCATTTTTTTTAAAAATTCATGTAAATAGGGTCTTAATATCATTATTCTTCTTTTACTTTTTAATGATAAATCTCTTTTTAAATAGATTAAAGTTTCATCTAAATCAAGTACTAAAGAATATTGGTATTTAGGATTTATTTTAGGTAAATAATATAAAGAAGCTACATTATTATTTTTTTTTAATTCTATATTATTATCATTCATTTTTTCACTATTCTGAAGATTATATGATAAAAAATATGATCCATTAGGTTCTGTAATTTTAAATAGAAATAAATTAAAAAATTGATTTATTTCTTCTATTGAATAATTATCATTATATAAAAAAGCATCAAAAAAGAAAGATGAAATAATTTCTTTTAAATATTTCAATTTTTCTTCTGTGTTCCCATATATTGAAGAAGGAAATTTATATAAATTATTTTGTGGTTGATAATATGATAAATATAAATCATCAATTATTAATTTATAATAGTTACTTATTATATTAATATTTTGTTTTAATAATTCAATAATATTATTTTCTTCAAAATTTGTTTTTGATAAATCAATATTTACATTCTTATTTATTAAATTAAATAAAGTTTCATATAAGATATAATTTTCATTTTTAATAGTTGTTTTGTGTAAAATTAATTTGATTAATATTAAATAATTATTATAAATTTTTTCAAAAATTGATTTTAATAAAATTATCGATTTATAAAAACCTTTATCATATGAAACATTATAACATAAACAAATACATAATAATTCAATTTTAATTATATATGTGAGAATTCTTCTATTATCATTGTTTTGAAATAATAATATTATTTTATTATATAAAGATTCATTAAAATAATAAACTAGAAATTCGAAACATTCATTATATGCTGGTTGAGATGCTATAATTTTAGATAAAATATCTTTAAATTTATTTTCTAAAAGATAAACTTTTTCTAAATCATTTTCAAAATAATTATTTCCTATATTATTTTCATTATTAATATTTATTTTATTTTCCATTAAATTCATAAAATTTGAATATATAGGAGGATTTTTATTTAATTTATTAATTTCTTTTCTCTCAATATTATTATCAAAAGATGAATTTAGTTCAAATTTTTTAAGTTTTTCTTTATTATTTACATTATTATTTTTATTAATTATATCATCATTATTTAAAAAAAATTTATTTCTTAAATATTTAGGACTTGAATTTACTGAACCTGAAAAACGTCTTAAAAATCTAGAATTATGATTAATATTATATCCTAAATTATTAAATTCTTTTGAAAATGAAAAAATATTTTTTTTACTTTGAGAACTCTTATTTAATGAATTATAACTAGATATTGAAACAATATTATTAGTATCATATAAATTTGTAAAAGTATTATTTATATTATGTAAATTTAAATGAAAATTTCTATAATTAATAGATTCAGGTCTTATTTTTCTCAGTGAAGTATCAGATGATAATGTTTTTAGAGATTTTTCTATATTTATATTTTTAAATAGTTTAATTGTTTTATTTTCAACTGGAGAAGATAAACTTTTTAAATAAGGATCATTATTGTTTTTATTTAGGTTTAATTTTATAATTTTCTCCATAATTCCAGTTTCTTGAGTTTTAAAATTTTCATTATTATTATTTTGTTTATCTTTAAAAGGTACATTTTGACTTTCTAATTCAGTTTTTGGGATTGATTGAGTTGAAAATGAATTTGAATTAATTGGTTTAGTTAAGTATAATTTTTTTGGTAATGGAATCATAATTTTTTCATTATTGTTTATTTTCATTAATATAAAATATAGATTATTTTTTTATTATGAAATTTAAAAATGATAAAAACAATATTTTTATTATATTAAAAAAAAATAAAATGATTAAAATTAATTTAAGTATATTAATTTTTAAAATTTGTATTATAATTAATTACATATATTTATTTATTTTTAAAATTTATTAACTCTTCATTAATTAATCTTCCATTGTTTCTGAATTTGAATCTTTTTGATTGTGAAATTGATTTTTGATAATTTTTTCACTTTGATAAGAATCATCATCAGAAAATTCATCAGATTCACTAATATTTTCAAAAATACTTTTATATTTTTTATTTTCAAGTTGAATTTGATTTAAATTTTTTAATTCTTGAATATATGAAATATAATTTGAATTTAATAAATTATCATTTATATATGAATCAACATAGATATTTAATCTTTTTAAATGTTCTTGATCTAATTCATTTAAATTAAGATTGATTTCATTATTATTATTATTATTATTTACAAAAAATTTTTTTTGAATTTGTATTATTTGTTTAAAAGTTAGTTTTTGTATTTTTTCTTTTATATTTTGAATAAATGATTTTCTTTCTTCATTCGACATTTTATTTTTTTCTTTACAATATTTTTTTTCCTTTTTACATTCTATTTTTTCATCTATATATGATAAGAAATCAAATAAGCTTTCAGAGTTATTTTTTTCATTTTTTATTTCATTTTCATTAATTATTTTTTTTAAATTATTTTTTTTAATTTTTATTTCATTTGTATTATTTAATTTTTGTTTTTTTAATTTCTGATGTGTTTCATTCTTCTTTTTTATTATATTTCGCTTCCTTTTTTGTTTAATTAAATTGTTATTTGAAAAATTCATTATTTTTGGTTTTTTATCTCTTAAAAAGTATTTCTTTAGATTATTTACATTACTTTTTTCTTTATCATCATTATTATTTTTATTTTCTTCTAAATTTATATTATCATTATTGATAATTATTCCAATTTTTTCATTTTGTTCTATATTGTTATTATTTATTAAATTTTCTTTTAAACAAATATTATTATTATCATTTGATTCTTTTGATTTTTCATTTTCGATTTCATTAATCTTTTGAATTGATTGTTTTAAATTAATTATTGAATATGAATGTTTATTACATTCATTTTCATATTTTCTTAATTCTTCAGAATTTAAATTTATCATATAATTTATTAAATCTAATCTGATTTTACATTGATTATTATTATTGGGGAAATCAATCTTTTTTTTTTGAAAAAGCATTTAATAAATTATTAAAACTTATAATACCTTATTTAATATAATATATATAGTTCAGACAAAATAAAAAAAATAAATAATTAAAAATATTTAACTTCAAAAAAAAAAAAAATAAAAAATAATTAAAAAAAATATTTATAAATAATTTTTTAAAAATCAATATTATAATCATCAAAATCATTATTATTATTATAATCATCATAATATTCAGTATTATATCTACTAGAATAATTTCCAACAGCAGAAAAAAAATCTTTCTTACAAATCCATTTTTTTTTATTTTCTAATTCATCTTTTTTTTTAATTTCATCATAAGTAATATAAGGAGAAGATAAATAAATATAAGGAGAAGAATGATAATGTAAATGTTTTGTTTTAATTTGACTATTTAATCTATTCCTTGAATGTTTAATATTTTCATTTTTGAGAGTAATTTTAATATCATAATATAAATTATTCATTAAACGTAATATATTTAAAAACCTTTGAAAATCAAAAGCAATATTTAAGGAATTAAATCTAATTGAAAATTTTTCATTAGTAATTTTATTAAATAAATAATCTTTAATTATTAAATTATTTTTGAAAAAAATTTCAATTTGATTTTTTAAATCAACTTCATCTTTTATTCCATCTACTATTATTTTATATTTATATTTTTTATAATAAATTTGCGATAATAAAATTGAAGTTTGTAATTCTTTTTTTTTCACATAAAAAACAGAAACTTTTGACTTTTCAATAATATCTTTAATTAAAGTATCATCTTCAATCTCTCCATTAAAATTTTTTAAAAATACATTAAATTGATCAATTGGTAATTTTATTAGTATACTAATTTTTTCTTTTAAATCATTAAAGTTAGCTTTAAGACCCATTTTAATTTCATATTTGTCTCTTCTATAAATAAAAATAATTTTTAATGGCTTTTTTTTTATCTTTAGTTTAAGAATATTTTTATCTTTATCAATAATTTCGTCTATTATTATTGGTTCTATTTTTTTTTTTATTTTTTGTTCATTTTTAATTTTTTGTGTTTTTCTTCTTGTTTTTTTTCTTTTAACTTTTTTTTCCTCATTTTTATTATCATATTCTTCATTTTTAAAGCTTAAATTATCTGAAGATAAATCATTTGTTTTTGTTAAAGAAGAACGTTTACTCATTTTTATTTTAATTAGAATTAATAAATAGATTATCTGATTTCACAAAATATAAGGAAAAAATAAAAATTATTTATCTAATTCTTAAAAAAAAATTTAGATATGCTTATAAAAATAGAAAATATTTTATATTAGAAAGAATTAATAAAATAATATTTTAAATAAATAATTTATTTCCTCAAATTAAAACAGTTGAAGTGTATTTTTCATTTTTCAAGGTTTTATGATTTAAAATATTTGAAAAAGAGTTTGTTTTTAGTTGAAAATTTAATGAAAATGTGATATAGTAGAATTTGATAATCATAATAAATGATTAACGTGATTATTTTGATTTTTTAACTTTTCTTTTTAATAATGAAATTAGAATTTCATTATTTAATTATTATTTATTTCTTTTTAGTTATTTAAATTATAATGTTCTTAATTTTAATTGAATTTTTTAATAATTTATTTTCATTACTTTCATTTTTATAATTTACTCATAAACTTAGTTTCATGAGATTCAACAAATTTGGATATTTTAATTGAATTTTATTCATTTTAAATTCATTCAAATATTATATATATCTTTTTTATATCTGAAGAAATAATAATTTTATTACGAGAATTATTTTTAATAATTGAATATAATGAATTTTTAATTTCCTTTTTATTTAATTTATTAATATTTTTTTGTAAATTTTTTTTGATTTTCTTTTTTTTTGAAATTACATTGCACTATAACATTTAATTCATTTATGAATTTATTAAAAGATTTTTCTTTATTTCTTTTTGATAATAAATTAGAATTTATTATTTTTGAATTATCTAATGTAATGGAATTATTAGATAATATTTCCTCTATATTAAAAACTGTTTTTTTATCAAAAATAAATTTTCTATTAGCTATATTATCAATTGAAGATTATGAAGAATTGATTTTTTATCATTTTCTAATTTATTGTTCTTTTATTTATTTTCATAAAAAATTTTTCTTTATTTTCACAAAAATTTTGATTTAATTTTCTTAAATCAAAATTCTTTAAAAATGGAATACAAAAAAAATCATTCTAACTCTTATGATATTCACATAATTTTTGTAAACTTATTTTACTTTCATTATAATTATAATATCTTTTTAAAAAATCATCTATTATATGATAAGAAATATTTTCTTTAAATATAATATTATATTTTAGTAATATAATAAAAATAATTGAATAATAAATGAAAGGTTAAATCTTCTATAATATTGTCTTATTTAGAGAATAATAAAGATAACAATTTATTTGATTCATAAATTAATTTATAAGCTTGCAATTTTGTTTTAATTGAGTAATACTGACATTTATTTTTTTGTTTAAATTTATTTAATATTGAAGATTAAATTATAACAAAAATAAATTTTGTGAATAAAAAAGTGAAATTCTCTATTGTATACCTTTATAAAATATTAAAAATAGTTTATATATTTCTTTCAATTTAAAAAAATCCAACTAAATGAAAAAGTATAATAATGATTTAGTATTAATTAAATAAACTTTATACACATTAAACGTCACCTTATAATAAAATATATATATAATAACAAATATTTTTCCAACCCAATTATTTTGAATATAAAATAATTTTTAAAATACATTACAACTACAATTTGTTCTTACATGATCATTACCTTTTGTTTTTTTTTCATCAACATAATAAAATCTTGTTTCAGAAATATCTTCATTATATTTTTTATAACTTTCAACATCAATTATAGTATAAGCTGGCTTTGAAAATGTAACATGTTTATTTTTTTTTTCATTACTATTTATTTTATTAATCTTTAATATATCATTAAATTGATTATCTTTTACAATATTTTCTTTCTCTGGTGGATTTGACATTTTTTCTTATACTCAATTAAATTATTTTTACGTCAAATTATACATCTTTAAATATTAATTAAATATATTTATTCAAATATGATTTTTAAAATTAAAATTTTCTCAATATTAATTTTCTTTTAAATATATTTTAGAATTATAATAAAGTAAATATAATATTTATTTCTATTATATTATATTTATATCTTATTTTTATTTTTTAAAAAATTATAACTTCAAATTTATTTTAATGGTGATTTAAAAAAATTGATTTTAAATATATTAATAACAATTTATCTTAGAACACAACAATTAATTATCTTAAAATAATTATATTTAAGATAACTAACTATATCTACATTCTTTTTTTTGATTAATAATAAAATTTTTATAATATCTTATCTTATATAAATTCATTTTATCCTGAAAAAAGAATTTTATCTATTTTTTTATGATATTAAATGATAATTTTAAATTAATATTATTTTGATTTTTATTAGTAAAATTTTTTGTTGTTTTATTAAAATAATTTGTATTATTATTATTATTTTGTTTATTTAAAGATAAACCATTATTCATAAAATTATTATTTACTTTTATTCTTTCTAAATCATTAATTTTTTTTAATGTAGTCAAATTTTCTTCACTTAAAATTCTTGTATGTATTTTTTCTTGTGGTTTATCAATTTGATTAAATAAATTATTTTTGTTATTATCATAGAATTGAGAATTAGTATAATTCAAATTTTTTTGTAAATTACGAGATGGTTTTTTGATTAGTTGTGTATTATTTCTTTGATTTTCTAATAAATTTCTAATATTTCCATAATTTTTTAAATTCAAATTTATTTTTAAATTTTCATTTTTTTCTCTGTCTTGAGGATTTAATATAGGAGAATTAAATTTTTTTTCATCAATATCATTTAAATTTAAATCATTAATTAATTTATTTGAATTGACATTATTCAATACTGTTTTTAATTTTAATGGTTTTAATCTTTGTAATAAATTATATTTTATCTTATTATTTATTTTTATTTCTGGAGAGAGAGAATTTATAATTTTTATTCCTTCTATCTCATTAATGTTATCTTTATCTTCTTTTGTTTTTTCTTCTATTAAATTATTTAAATTATTTTTTTTTAATTTATTGTTTTTTTCTAAATATTCTTCAATGAATATAACACATTTTTCATATATTTCATATTCATATTCAAAAATTATGTCAGCAAATTCTTCTCTAAATATTTTTTCATTCAATCCAAATTTTTTTCTAATAATATAAATAATACTAAATGCAATTTGTTTATTTGAAAATTTTTTCAAAATTTTTTCATTTAAAATAATATCATCAAGTAAAATAATTATGTTTTTATAAATTTTATTAATTGAAAAATCTCCTAAATCTTCATTATTAAATATAAATCCAATATACATTATAATTTGAACTATTCCATAAATATCAATTAAATTTATATTATATTCTAATCTTTTTAAACATTTAAATTCAAATTCTAAAAATTCTTCTTTTGAAATATTAAAATTTTTTATAAAATAAGAATAATTTAAATGATTTTTTTGATTATCAATTTCTATAAAATTATATGTTAGGATATAGGTACAAATTGTTAATAAGGTTATTTTTTTTTCATTTTTAATATTTTTAAATTTATAAGATGAAAAAATTCTATCTAAATTTTGAATTGTTAAGTATAAAGTAGTAAAACTAGATTGAAAATGTTTATGAAAAATATAAATTAAATTAATTTGTTTAACTCTAAATTCTAAATAAAATTTTGAGAAATTGAGTAAAAATCCATTTGAATTATTTTTTGAAGATACATTTCTTAATAAATCTAAAGGAGAAAAATCTATTGGTTTATAATAATTTTTAGGTTTTATGATAAATTTAGTTAATATATGATTTCTCTTTTTTTGGGTAAATGTAATTCTTCCACATTCTTTACAAAAATTTAAATTTTTATTTATTTTAATTATAAAATTATGTTCACATAAATCATATTTTATTCTTAAAAATATTTTTTTAGTTTTCTCATTTTTTGTGTCACTATTCATAATAATATTATATTGAAAAAATCAAATTATTTTATTTATGTATAATTAAATTTATTTTTCATATTAATAGATTATTATTTCAAAACAATTAATATAATTCATAAAAAAATTAGAAATATATATTTGAAATTATTTAATAATTTATTTATTTATTAAATGGAAAATAAAATCATTATTTATTTTTATTGTTAGACAATGAATCAATTTTTAAAAATTATCTAATACTGATTTCCATAATTCTTTATTTAATTTTTTTATTATTTTTTTTTCTTGAAACTAGCACTTTTATTAAATGTTTTAGAAAAATTTTTTTGTTTATCAACATCCATTTTTTCATAATTATCAACTACATTTTTATATTTTTCAACTAAATATTTTGCATAATTTGATGGTTTATTTGTTATTTCTTCATATGCTTTTATCCCAATTTTTTCATTATTTAATAGAATGATTTCATTATATTTTCCTTTTAAATTACTTTTACTTCTATATTCACCTTTATTATTATTATTATTTGTAGAAAATTTTATTTTTTCAATACTATTATTTAAACTCATCTTATAATTATTAGTTTTTTTCTCTTCAGAATTTAATAAAATTTTTGGTTTACTATTTTTTTTTGATATATTTTCCTCTTTTATTTCATTTTTTTTTTTAAATTTTTTATTTATTATATTTTTTTCTGATGATTGAATTTTTTTATTATTTAATGAGGAATTCACATTTTTTACTTTTTTGATAACCTT
>Ga0256407_10013466_pt1 | contig 10937 bp, 5 predicted proteins | sample RumenRJG_04DNA_FD_193489 | JGI IMG/M metagenome (GOLD analysis project Ga0256407, IMG submission 193489) | Bovine rumen microbial communities from Lethbridge, Alberta, Canada - RJG_04 | ecosystem: Host-associated > Mammals > Digestive system > Stomach > Rumen | place: Canada: Alberta | collected... | reverse complement strand
TATTATATTCATTATCAGAAAAATTATTATCCATTCTTTGTTGTTTATTTCTTGATGGACTTAATCTTAAGGCTAAAGTTTTTGATATACGATTTGGACTTTTTGGTTCTGTTTCTGTATAATTTTTATTTGATATATTAAATTGATTTGATTCTGAAAATTTTTGATTATTTAAATAATTAGGTTTTTCTATTTGATTTTTATTTATATTGTTTTCAAAAGGATTTTTCATTTTATAATTATTAAAATCTGTATTTATTCTTTGTTGTTGATAATTATTTACTTTTATGTTTTGTTTTAATGGAGAAGTATCAAATCTAGTTGATTGTGAATTTATAAAACCTGAATTTTTTCCATAATTTTTATTCATTTTATTACTCATATTTAAATTACTATTATTACTCATATTAAAATTATAACTTTTATTGAAATTTGTATTACTCATATTAAAATTGGAATTTTCATTTAAAGGATTATTATTATTAGAGGTATCAATTTGAAGATTTTTCTTAATATTCATTTTTTTTTGATTTTGAAAATTCATATTTTGACTTTGCATATTATTTTCAGAAAAATCACTTGAATTAAATTGATTTTCAATTTTTTGATTATCTTTAATATTTTTTTCAGGTATTTGTTGAGAATTAATTTCACTATTTTCAGTAAAATTAACGTTATTATTATTATTAATTTGTCTTTTACTATAATTATTAAAAGAATTAGCTCTTGAAGCAGCATTTGAAGGTGGAGAAGAATAAGGAAAATAAAATATTCTTTCTAAATCACTCATATCAATTCTCCCATTTTTTTTTAAATCAAGTCTTCTACATAATCCTTCAATTTGATTATCATTTAAATTTTTATTATATTTTTGTAAGAAAATTTTTAAATTATTACTATTTAATAATCCATTATTACTAATTTGATTTAATAATTCTGAAACTGAAAAATCACCATATGATTTAATATCAGCTAAAATTGAATCTAATGCACTTACTAATTCAAAAGAAGCTTTTAATAATTCACAAAATATTTTTTCGGTTTCATAAGATAAATAATTTGTATTATTTTCATTTATCATTTCATTATCTCTCTTTTCATAAAATCCTTTTCCAATAACTAAACCTAAAAATTCATTATAATTTAAAGTATGATCACCATTACAATCATAAAATAATATTACATATTTTCCTTGATTAATTGTAGCATCAATTTGATTTAATTGAGCAAAATTAATTAACATTTGTTCATTAATAAAATCATTTCTAAATTGATCTAATCTATTAAATAATCTATATGGATCAAAATCTTCACAATTATTTAAGTGTTGTCTTATTTGTTCTATGTTTTCTTCACCTTCTCCTAATACAGCAAAAAATCTAGAAACTAATTCTTTAGTTTGTTCGGTTAACATTTATTTTATTATTTGAATAAATATAATACAAAATATTTTTTTTTGAAAATTAAAAAAATAAAAAAATATGATAAATTTTTTTATTAAAAAAAATATATATAATAAATTTAAAAACTAAATCAATAATTTATTAATATTCTACTCACAACATCTTTTTTTTTTCTTATCAAAATCTAATGGTAAACTATCAGAAAACTTAATATTTTCCCCTTGTGAAAAATTCCCAATTCCTTTTTTTCCAATAACATCTTTATACTTTCCCATTAATTCTTCAGTAATTCCAATAAACATTTTTTCAATATTTAAACCATCTTTAGCAGAAGTTTCAACATAATTTAAATTATTAATAGAAATATATTTATCAATATCATCTTTATTAACTTCTCTTTTTTCAATTAAATCACTTTTATTACCAACAATAACAACACTTCTCATATTTGAACTTTGATTTGTAATATTATAAAAATCATTTACCCATTTTTGAACATCATTAAATGAATCTTTATTTGTTAAATCAAATACTACAATTGCTCCATGGGCTCCTCTATAATAACTTGTTGTTATTTGTTTATATTTTTCCATTCCTGCAGTATCCCAGATTTGTAGTTTTATATTTTGATTGTTTATTTTTATTTTTTTTAATAAGAAATCTACTCCTATTGTACATTTATATGAATCTTCAAATTTTTCATTTATATATCTATTTATTATACTTGTTTTTCCTGTTCCTGAATTTCCTATTAATATTAATTTAAAGATGAATTGAAAAGTTTCTTCTTCTTCATTTTCATTTTGGGAATTTGAATTATTCATTTTAAAATATAATGTGATTAAATGAGTGAATTATAAAAGACTAATATATTTTTTTTTATTTATAAATACTTTAATAGTATTTTAAAACATTTATTTATATGATTTTTTTAAAAAAATACATAATTATAAAAATTGACAAAAAAAAATTAATGTAATTCTTTTTAATCTGAAATAATATTTTCTTTAAATGAATCCAAATGAGAATCCTCCAAAATCAAATGAAGCCCTAAAAAAAGAAATAATGGAATTTGGATTTGATGAAGAAAAAATAGATTTAGCAATGAAATTATCATCAGATAAAGAAGAGATATGTAACATAATAGTAAGAATGATAGAAGAACCTGAATTTTTTAATCAAATGAAAACAAACACTCAATTAAACCAAAATCAAAACAATAATAATAACAATTCACTATTTACCAATTTTTCAAATATCCTTCAAAATTTATCACATCCTCAAGAATATAAAATGGTAATTGTAGTAAGAAATGATTTAAAAATGTCAATAGGGAAAACTGCAGCTCAAGTGGCTCATGCAGCTTTAGGTGCATATAAAAAATCAATGAATAAGAATATTTTATTAGTTAATAATTGGGAAAATTTATCTGGACAAGCTAAAATTGTTTTACAAGTTAATTCTGAAAAAGAATTAAATGATATAGAAGATAATGCAAAAAAAAATGGATTAGTTACTTGTGTTATTCATGATGCTGGAAGGACTGAAGTTGCTCCTAATACTGCTACTTGTTGTGCTATTGGTCCTGATCTTGTTAGTAATATTGATAAGATTACTGGGAGTCTGAAATTGCTATAATATTATTTTTTTTTTAAGAATTATTTATTATTTATTTTTATTTTATTTGTTTTTTTTTATTATAAAGATTTTTTTAATTGGTTTATTTATTTATAAGTTTTATTAATGGTATTTATTTATTTTTTTTTATTTATAATTTTAGTTTATTTACAATTTCAATTTTATAGGGAAGATATTCGATTTGATTTTTTATATATTTTTTTGAAATGTTTTTTATTAGATTTCGTGTTTTGATTTTTTCAAAAAAATTTGAATATGATTTTTTTAAAGGTGTAAATATTATATTATTTTTTTTATCATTTTTTTCTAATAAAGCAATAAATCCCTTATTTTCAAAATCTTTAGAAATAACTTTATAATCATCTATTATTATATTTTTATTATTTTCATTATCATCTGAAATTAAATAATTGTCAATATCATTTTCATTTTTTAAAACTAAATTAGGACATTTAATTTCAGTTATTAATTCTTCTTGAAAAATAGAATTATCTTGAAAACTTTTAGAAAAAGAAAAATTATTCATATTATTTTCTTCTTCTTCAAAATTTTCATTATCTAAATAAGATAAATCTTTTTCATCCTTTTTAAAAATTTTATATAAAATATTTTGTTTTTCTTTATAAATTAAAACAAATTCTTCAGGAATTAAATTTGAATAAGTATTTTGAATATCATTTTCATAAATTTGATTTGATAATTGAGATATATAAATAAGAAAAAATTCAAAAAGTGAAATAGAATCAACATTAAATTTAATAGCATAAGAAAAAATATTTAAAATTTTTTCAGTTGTACATAAAGGATTTTGTAAATTTAAAATAATATACATTATCCAAATTTTAACTTCAGATAATAAATAATAACTTGAATAAGAAGAACAATTTAATGAACCTTCATTATTAATTGATATTGAATTTTTTTTAAAAAATTCATTTAATTTTTTAATAGCAATATTTTTCACTAAAGAATTTGGGATATTAAAATTTGAAAATTCTGAAATTTTCTTTGAATCTAAATTATAATATGATGAATAATTAAAAGATGTCATAAATGAAGACCAAAGAGTATTTAATTCATTTTTTTCTTGAGGAAAATTGAAATGACCTGTCATTATAATATTATCTTTTTTAAAAGACATTTTTAACTAATATATTTTTCAAAAAAAAAATTATTTTATTTCAAATTAAAAATATATATAAATGAATTTTATAAACAACAAATCAAAATTTTTAAGAAAATCTATAATAAAAAGTTCATCAGCTCCTAATATTAATAATAGAAATAGATATTATCAAATAAAGCCAGTAAGGTAAATAAATAAAATTAAAAAATATTAAATAGAAATTATGAAAAATATCTTAAACCAACACAAAATGGAATTTCTGCAACAGGAATCTTTAATGAATTTATAAAAAAAGATTTAATAAAACCAAATGAAAAAAAATCAATTTATGAAAAAGTAAATTATACAGATAGAAATCATTGGTCACTTCATACATCAAAAAATTGTACAAATGTCAAATATTTACCAATTTTTCAACAATTTAAAAAATATTATTTTCCAAAAATTGAAAATGAAAAAATTTCAAAAACATATTTAAAAAGTGATATTATTTCAATTAAAGTTCCTGAAATAAAAAAAAGAGAAAATAATAATTCTTTCTTTGAAGAGAAAAATAAATTTGGTGTTCAATCAGAATCAAATAGTGAATGGAAAGATAAAGCAAATAGAATTTCTTCAATTAATAAATCATATGTTGATTATAATATAATTACAAATGAGAAAAATCCTTTTTTTCAAAAATCAAAATTTCTTGATAAAAGTGTTTATAATTTTCAAAAAGGTTTTGGAAATTATGCTGATGAAATCTCAACTGCTGCTATTAATTTTAATCCTCAACATTCAAATGCTTTAAAAAATAATCCAAATATATTTAAAAAATATAATGGAATTTTTTCTCATATTTATGATGTTTCTCATCGTAATGGTTATATTTATTATCCATTTGAATTAAAATCAATGAAAATAAAAAAAAATGATTAAGGAAAAGGCAATAAAAAATATAAATAAAAATTAAATTATAATCATAATTTTTTATTTTTAATATTCTTATTTCTAATTCTGAATCTATATATTATTTTTTCTTGATTTTCTAAGTCTTTTTAGCTTTCATCATTTCTTTCTTAGTCATTATTATATAATAATTTTCAAAAGATTTTATATTACTTATTATATTATCATCTGAATTTTGATTCAAATTATGATAATTAATGAATTAATACTTTTTATATATTTTTTTTGATTTATGGTTTATTGAAAATATTCACTACTATTATTATATTCTTTGTTTAATATAAAAAATAATCAATTATTAAATTCATTATAATTTAATATAAGGAAATAAATTAGTAAAAAAAAAATGATAATTAAAATGCCTTTTATATATAATTAACAATAAAACAAATTTAAAAAAATAATAAAATTATAATTTTTTAAATATTAATTTTAATATATAAAAAAACATAATTAAACAATATAAAAAACCTGAACAAAAAAATAATATAAAAACCCAAAAAAAAACATAATTTATTTCTCATCCATATCATATTTTAATTCTTTTTCTTCATCGTAATTTTTTTTTTCATTAGAAAGAAAAGGAAATTCATGTAATTTCCCAAAAGCAACATCACACCCCATTTCAAACATTTGATCATTAGGAATATCAACACAAATATTCCTACCCCCAATATTCTTATTATAAATATAAAAATTACATTTTTTTCCAATATTATTTTTAAGAATTTGAGAAAAAGCTTTTAAAGGATTTTCATTAGAACAATTTAAAGTTTGAAAATCCCCATCTTCAGGTTTTAAAGCAATTAAATAATCATTTAACTCATCTAAATGTAATTCATTTTTAGAAAAAGAATTTTCTTTTACTTTAATTACATGTAATACTTTTTTATATGCTGTTGTAAAATTTTCATATCTAATTGTTCCTCCTAAAATACCATTTTTATCATCTTGTTTATTTAATTGAATTTCAATTGGGAATTTTTTTCTTTTTGATATTGAATATATATTTATTTTTATTTTTTGATCTGCTTTTTCTTTTATCCAATCACAAAAACGAATTTGTCTTTTGTATATTTCTTCAGGGGGAATTATAAAATTGTCTATTTCTTTTAAACCTGCTTTGTCTAATGGACCTCCTGGGAAAATTTTATATAATCTAAATCCAAATTCTTTTTCGTCTATCGGAATTGATTCATTTAAACCCATTTTTATTTTTTTATTTTTATTTTTAAATTTTTTATTATTTATTTTTTATTTTTTTTATCCTTTGTTATATAAATTAATTTTTATTATTTAAAATAAAATAATTTAATATTTATAAAGTTATTTTCAATTTTATATATGAGGAATACAGAGCCAAATCTAATGTTTTTTTCGTATATTTTTTTTTAAATTTTATTTAGGAAACATAAAAAGTCACATGAAGATAAATATAAATCTTCTTTAAATAGAACACCAAATCCAAAACATTATAATGATCATAGTTATTTAATTCTAAATGAAAATGAAAATAAAAAATTATTATCTCTAAAAAAAAGTATAAAACAAAAAGAAAATGGAGAATATTATGATAAACTGTTAGAAAAATTAAAAAAAGAAAATGAAGGAACAAATATTTCAACTACTGTTAAAACAAAACATATAAAAAAAAAATTTTCTAATATTAAAAGATTATCATTTAATAAAAATCAAAATAATATCAAATTAATGATTGATAAAGTATTTGATAATGAAAAAGAAAATGATAAAAATGGAAATAATAAGAAAATTAAAATTTATTTAATTAAATCTGAATCTTATAAAGATTTAGGAAAAAAAAATAATGAAAAGAAAAAAAATTATAAATCTTTTCATCAAATTGAAGATACAAATAGAAATAAAATTATTAAAAATTTTGAAAATACTCATAAAAGTGTTTCAATTTGTAAAATTTTTCAATTTTTATTATGTTGTTGTCCAACAAGTTAATTTTTATTTAATTTTGTATATTAATTTCATGTATATATTTTTCAATATTAGCAAATTAATTTATAAAATAAAAATTTATTTTTGCAATTTTTAATGAGTATTAAAAAGTTCAACATTTTTTTTGTATTATTTAAAAAAAACACAATTATAAAATTTATTTGGATTATCTTTATTACAATATAACATAATCTTTTTTATCATTAGGGTAAAATAAATTTATTGATTATTGATTTATTTTATTTTAATATTTTATTTTTTTAATTATAAATCTCAAAATTTTAATTAAGTTTTTTTTTGAAATAAGTAAATATGTCTAAACAAAAAACATCAATTAATTCAATATCAAAAAAATTAAAAATAAAAGCTAAAAATACAAATTATGATGAAGAAGATAATTTTAACGATTCATTATTTGAAAAATATAATGATAATTCTTCTTATTTAATAGAAGAAAATAAAATTGAATCTGAAATTAAAAATACTAAAGAAGATTTAGATGATTTAAAACTGAAATTAAATTATAAATTAGATGATTCTCCAATAAATAAAAGTAAAAACTCCAAAAAAGAAAATGAAATAAAAAAAAAGAAAACAGAAGATTATATAAGTATAAATAATGAAAAAGAAGGAAATGAATTACCAATAGTAAGATATACAACAACAAATTATAATAGTGATGAAACATATTATTATTATAATAATTTACAAAATCAATTAAATGAAATAAATAATGAATTATCAAAATTAAAAAATGATAAAAATATAAAATATTATCAACGTTTAGAAAATAATTATATAAAAAACTCAAAGGAACTTAATTCTTTAAAGCAAAATAATAATTTATTAAAATTTCAACTGCAAGATATGGTTAGAAAATTTAGACAATCATCTTCTTCAAATCCTACTTCAAATGCAAATAATATTCAAAAAAAAATTGAAAAAATGAGAATAAATAAAAAAAATAATATTGCAAAATTATATGGTGTAAATGTTTCAATATCAGCAACATCAAAAGCATCAAAAGCAACTTTTGATAATGAAAATCATAAAAATAATAATAATAGTAACAAAAAAAAATTTTTTAAAATAAAAAGTGAATATGAATTATTTAAAAAAATTGAAAATGAAAATAAAGGTTTAAAAAGAGAAATAAATACTATTCTTTCTTGTGTTAAAGATAGAGAAAATAAAATTAAAAATAAATATTCAAATAAAATAGATGAATTAGAAAATAAAAGTAAAAAATTAAAAGATGATGTTAAAAAATTACAAACAAATTTATCTGAAGCAATTAATAATATTGAAGATTTAAAATTAGAAAATGAAAATTTAATTGGTCAAAATAATATTATTCTTGAAAAAGAAAGTCAATTAATTGAAGAAAAAAATAAAATGAATGAAAATAAATTATATTATGAAGATGAAATAAATAAATTAAATGATGAAATTGAAGAACATAAAAAAAATGTTTCAAAAAGTTTAGGAAAAATAAAAAATTTAAATGAACAAATGAAACAAAAAGATGATTTAATTAAAAATTTAAATATAAAAAACAATGAATTAAATGAAAAAAATAATACTTTAATTAATGAAAAAGAGCAATTAAATAAAGAATATAAAGAACAAAATGATAATAATTTAAAAAAAATAGAAGTATATGAAAAAGAAAAAGAAACTATTCAAGAAAAATTACAAAAAACAATACAAGAAAATAATGAATTAAAAATAAATTCTGATAATATAAATAATAAATTTTCAAAATTAAAATTGAATAATGATAATTTTGAAAAGGAAAAAGAAAAATTAATTAAACAAATTTCAGATTTAGCAAAAGAAAAAGAAAAATTAAATAATAAAATAATATCAAATGAAAAAGAAAAAAATAATAAAATAGTGACAATAGAGAAAATCAAAAATGAAAATGAAAAAATAAAAAAAGAAAAAAATGAAATTAAAAATGAAATAAACAATATGAAAGATAAATTAAAACAATCTGAAAAAACAATTAAAGAATTAAATAAACAAATAGAAAATGAAATAAAAGAAATAAATGAAAAAAATAATTTAATTGAAAAATTAAAAGAAGAAAAGGAAATTATTGAAAAAAAGAATATTCAATATGAGGAAAAAATAAAAAATGATTTTGAAACAAGTGTAAAAAATAATGAAGATATTATTTCATCACTAAAAGTTGAAAAAGAAGAATTAGAAGTAAAGTTACAAAAAATGCAAGAAAATTATGAAAATTTTCAAAAAGAAAATGAAGAAGTAAAAAGTAATTTAGAAAAACTAAAAAGTGAAAAAGAAGAATTAGAAATTGCTTCTAATAATAAAAAACAAATTGAGGATGATTTTATTTTAGTAAAAGAACAGAAAAAATTATTAGAAGAAAATATAAATTTAATTAAAAAAGAAAATTCAGAAATAAAAAATAATTTTGATATTATTCAAAATGAAAAAAATGAATTGGAAAAAAAATTCATTCAATTAAATCAAAAAAATTCATCTTTAGAAAAAGAAATTCAATCATTAAATTTAAAAAATGATGAAATAAATAAGATAAATTTAGAAATAAATAAAATATCAGAATTAAATTCAAAAATGGAAAATGAATTAATTAAAATAAAAAAAGAAAATCAAAAATTAAAAATTCAAATTGAAAATGATACTTTTAAAAAAGAACAATTAAATAAAGAAGTAGAAAATAAACAAATAAAAGAATTTAATGATAAATATGAAATTTTAAATAATGAAAAAAATTCTTTTGAAAAAGAAAATAATTTACTTAAAGAAGAAATAAATAAATTAAAAGAAACAATTTCAAATAATGATGATATAAAAGAACAATTAAATGAGCAAATTCTTAAAACTGAAACTTTAAAACAAATTGCAGAAGAAAAAAGTGAAAAAAATAAACAATTATATGAAAAATATAAACAAGCTAAATTTAAAAATAAACAATTATTTGAAGAAATAGAAAAAATTCAAAAAGAAAAAGAAATTCAAAATAAAGAATATGAAAAAAATTTTGAAAATTTAAAAAAAGAAATTGAAGAAAAAGAAAGAATAAATCAAGAAATAAATCAATTGAATTCAAAATCAGAAAAAGAAAGAAATGATAAAACAAAAGAAATAAAAGAACAAATTGAAAAAATGGAATTAACATATAAGAATAATCTAAATGAAAAAGAAGAAGAAATTAAAAAATTAAATGAAGATTTATCAAAATTAAAATTAGAAAAAGAGAATAATAATAATTTAAATTTAGAACAAATTAAAAAATTAGAAGATAAAATAAAATTATTTGAAGAAAATAAAACAAAGGAAAATGAAAAAAACAAAGAACTTATAAATAATAAAAATGATATGATTAAAAAAAAAGATAATGAAATAAAAGATTTAAAAAACCAAGTTGATAAAATAACAAAAGATAAAATAAATGAAATTGAAAAAATAAAAAATGATTTAAATAAAAAACAAGAAGAAAAAGAAAAAGAATATAATTCATTAAAAGAAGAAATAATGAAAAAATATGAAAATAATCAAAAAGAAATTGAACAATTAAAAATTAATTTCAATCAAAAATTATCAGAAAAATCAAATGAACTTCAAAAAATAAAAGAAAATAATTCAAATGAAAAAATAGAAAAAGAAAAAAAAGAAAAAGAATTAGAAGAAAAAAATAAAGAAATAGAAAATTTAAAATTAGAAAAAAATAACATTGAAAATGAATATAAAGAAAAAGAAGAAGAATATATAAAAAAAAAAAAAGAATTAGAACAAAAAATAAACGAAGAAATATCAAAATCAGAAAGTTTACAACATATAATAAACGAACAAAAGAACTT
>Ga0256407_10013465_pt1 | contig 10937 bp, 12 predicted proteins | sample RumenRJG_04DNA_FD_193489 | JGI IMG/M metagenome (GOLD analysis project Ga0256407, IMG submission 193489) | Bovine rumen microbial communities from Lethbridge, Alberta, Canada - RJG_04 | ecosystem: Host-associated > Mammals > Digestive system > Stomach > Rumen | place: Canada: Alberta... | reverse complement strand
CAGAAAATTCACTTGGGGTGCTGCCTTTCAGCATGAGAGGCGGCTGAGATGATACCCATATAACCTGATGCGGGTAATGCCGCCGTAGGGAAAAGGAAGTATAATCACACCATATTTATATGCGTGCTCCGAGTGACCGATGCTGCCACTCGGAGCATTTTGCGTTTATACAGACTTGACTAAATACACATATCAGACAACATGGAGATAGCAATCAACGGCAAAAAGACCGAAACTTCAGCCCTTAGCATCCAAGAACTGGCAGAAGAGCTGAGCCTGCCAGAGCGAGGCGTGGCAATAGCCATTGCCCAACGGATGATACCGCGCAGCGAATGGGCGGCAACCACGCTGCAAGAGAACGACAGCATAGTGATAATCAAAGCAGCCTGCGGCGGATGAAGCATCAAGTTCAGTTCATTTCGCACCACAACGAGCGCTACGGCTATCTGGACTCCGTCCGTATAGCACTGCTCGGCGGATGCCGGTGGATTCAGCTTCGCATGAAAAACGCCACCGACGACGAGGTGCGCCCCATTGCCATAGAAGCCCAACGGCTGTGCCGTGAGGCAGGTGCCACGTTCATAATCGACGACCGCGTGGAGCTTGTCAGGGAACTTCGTGCCGACGGAGTGCATCTGGGCAAAAACGACATGCCGATAGCCGCGGCGCGCCAGCTGCTCGGCCCCGGCTTCATCATAGGCGGCACAGCCAACACCTTCGCCGACGTGAAAGCCATCAGCGAGGCAGGCGGCGACTATGTGGGCTGCGGCCCGTTTCGCTTCACAACCACCAAGGAGAAACTCTCGCCCATATTGGGACTTGACGGCTACCGCCACATCGTCAGCCGTATGCAGGCCGAAGGCATCTGCATACCCATCGTAGCCATCGGCGGCATCGAGGCCGACGACATTCAGCCGATACTTGCCACGGGAGTGACGGGGATAGCCCTGAGCGGAGCTGTGCTGCGGGCTGACAATCCCGTAGAGAAGATGAAGGAGATAGTAACAACTGAAACTTAATAACATAAACTGAATATGAGCAAACTAATCATTGCCGGACGTGAGTTCAGCTCGCGTCTGTTTTTAGGTACAGGAAAATTCAGCAACAACGCTCAGATGGCAGAGGCTATCAAGGCTTCGGGCACCGAGATGGTTACGGTTGCCATGAAGCGGATAGAGCTTCACGACCACGAGGACGACCTGCTGACCCACATCACACAGTTAGAAGGCATACAGCTGCTGCCCAACACCTCGGGAGTGCGCAATGCCGAGGAAGCCGTGTTTGCCGCACAGATGGCACGCGAAGCCTTTGGCACCAACTGGCTCAAGCTCGAGATCCATCCCGATCCGCGCTATCTGCTGCCCGACTCCGTGGAAACGCTCAAGGCAACAGAGCAACTGGTGCGCATGGGATTTGTGGTGCTGCCCTACTGTCAGGCCGACCCCACCCTCTGCAAGCACCTCGAAGAAGCCGGTGCCGCCACCGTCATGCCGCTGGCAGCACCTATAGGCACCAACAAAGGGCTGCGGATGAAAGACTTTCTGCAGATTATCATCGAGCAAGCCACCGTGCCCGTTGTCGTCGACGCAGGCATAGGCGCGCCCAGCCATGCTGCCGAAGCCATGGAGATGGGTGCCGACTGCTGCCTGGTGAACACCGCCATAGCCGTGGCTGGCAATCCGGTACAGATGGCCGATGCCTTCAAGCAAGCTGTCATAGCCGGTCGCATGGCCTACGAAGCCGGACTGGGTGCCATCAGCGACAGCGCAGAAGCATCGAGCCCACTGACAGCATTTCTCAACACTTAACCATCAGACACACTACAATGCCACAACACAACAAGAAATACGCCCAGCGCGAGAAGTTCTACATGGCGGGGAAAATATATCCCGACCTCCGTGTAGGAATGATTAAGGTGAACCTCACCCCCACCGTGACCGTTGATGCCGACGGCAAGAGGCACATCGAACCCAATGCACCTGTCTACATCTACGACACGAGCGGCCCGTTCTCGGATCCTGACGTGAAGACAGACCTCAAAAAAGGAATAGAGCGCATCCGCCAGCCGTGGATAGACAGCCGCCGCACGTCCGGCCAATGCACGACACAGATGGCCTGTGCCAAGGCAGGCATCATAACGCCCGAGATGGAATACGTAGCCATACGCGAGAACATGAACTGCGAGGAGCTGGGCATCAAGACACACATCACCCCCGAGTTCGTGCGCGCCGAGATAGCTGCCGGACGCGCCGTCATACCAGCCAACATCAACCACCCCGAGAGTGAGCCTATGATTATCGGACGCAACTTTGCCGTAAAGATAAACACCAACATAGGCAACTCGGCTACTTCGTCGTCGATAGAAGAGGAAGTAGACAAGGCCGTGTGGTCGTGCCGCTGGGGCGGCGACACCCTGATGGACCTCTCAACGGGCAACAACATCCATGAGACGCGCGAGTGGATACTGCGCAACTGCCCCGTCCCAGTGGGCACGGTGCCCATCTATCAGGCGCTGGAAAAGGTTGGCGGACGGGTGGAAGACCTCACATGGGAGGTCTATCGCGACACTGTCGTCGAGCAATGCGAGCAGGGAGTGGACTATTTCACCATCCATGCCGGCATACGCCTGCAAAACGTTCACCTTGCCGACAACCGCCTGTGCGGCATAGTGAGCCGCGGCGGCAGCATAATGAGCAAATGGTGCCTGCTGCACAACCGCGAGAGCTTCCTGTATGAGCACTTCGATGACATCTGCGACATCGTGGCACGCTATGACGTAGCCCTCTCGCTGGGCGACGGACTGCGCCCCGGATGCACAGCCGATGCCAACGATGCGGCACAGTTTGCCGAACTCGACACGCTGGGCGAGCTGGTGACACGCGCCTGGGCTAAGGACGTACAGACATTTATCGAAGGACCGGGTCACGTGCCCATGCACAAGATACGCGAGAACATGGAACGGCAGCTCTCCCACTGCCACGAGGCTCCCTTCTACACCCTCGGTCCTATCGTCACCGACATTGCGCCGGCCTACGACCACATCACCAGTGCCATCGGCGCGGCCCAGATAGCATGGCTTGGCACGGCCATGCTGTGCTACGTCACTCCGAAGGAGCATCTTGCGCTGCCCAACAAGGACGACGTGCGCACCGGAGTGGTGGCTTACAAGATTGCCGCCCACGCTGCCGACCTGGCAAAGGGACACCCCGGAGCCTGCGTCCGCGACGATGCACTGTCTAAGGCACGCTTCGAGTTCCGCTGGCGCGACCAGTTCCACCTCTCGCTCGACCCGGAACTGGCCTTGCAGTATTTTGAAGAAGCCGGACACACCGATGGCGAGTACTGCACGATGTGCGGCCCCAACTTCTGTGCCGCCAAACTTACCCACGACCTGCGCAAACTAAACAAGAAAAATGGAACTGACGCATGAACAGCGGCTGCGCTACAACCGCCACCTGATACTCGACGGCATGGGCCCGGAGGGACAGCAGAGGCTACTGCGGTCTAAGGTGCTGCTCATCGGAGCCGGAGGACTGGGCTCGCCGGCTGCACTCTATCTGGCTGCCGCAGGCATAGGAACAATCGGAATAGTCGACGGCGACAGCGTCAGCCTCGCCAACTTGCAGCGGCAGGTGCTGCACACCACGGCTGACATCGGGCAGCCGAAGGTGGATTCGGCCAGCAGGCACATAGCCGCACTGAACCCAGACGTGCAGGTGAGAACCTATCAGTGCTTTCTGGCAGAGGACAATGCAGCCGAGCTGATAGCCGACTACGACTTCGTGATAGATGGCAGCGACAATTTCGCCACGAAATATCTGGTAAACGATGCCTGTGTGATGGCTGGCAAGGCCTGCTCCATAGGCGGCATCAGCCACTTCAGCGGGCAGCTGACCACCGTCGTGCCGGGTGGGGCCTGCTATCGCTGCCTTTTTCCGGAACCTCCGGCTGCAAAGGACGTTGAGACGTGTGCGCAGGTGGGCGTGCTGGGAAGCATAGCCGGCATACTGGGCACCTTGCAGGCTACCGAATGTATCAAATACCTGACCGGCATGGGCGAGCTGCTCACCGACACGCTGCTCACGTTCGACGCACTGACCATGCAGTGGCAACGGATAGAGGCTGGACGGAGCGACGGTTGCGCCCTTTGCGGCAAACACCCCACAATAACCGAACTGAAGGAATATGCCTTCAAACCTTGTAGCAAAAAGAGATAGAAACCATGTTTTCAGACGAATTGAAAAACATCAGCTGGGAGCAGACCACCGAAAGGATAGCTTCCAAGACCGACAGCGACGTTAGAAGAGCATTGTCGAAGCGGCACTGCGACGTGGACGACTTCATGGCACTGCTCTCGCCAGCCGCCGAACCATATTTAGAGATTATGGCGCGCCTGTCGCGCAAGTACACCGAGGAACGCTTCGGGCGCACCATGTCGATGTTCATACCTCTTTATATTACCAACTCATGCTCAAACTCGTGCGTCTACTGCGGGTTTCATCGCGAAAACCCCATGGCGCGAACCATTCTCACGCCTGAGCAGATAGAGAACGAGTACAAAGCCATCAAACGGCTGGCTCCTTTTGAGAACATTCTCCTAGTCACTGGCGAGAACCCGGCGCGGGCTGGAGTACCGTATCTGAGCAAAGCCATCGACATAGCAAAGAGATATTTCTCGAATATAAAGATTGAGGTAATGCCTCTGAAAGCCGAGGAGTACGAGGAGCTAACTCACCACGGGCTGAACGGGGTTATCTGTTTTCAGGAGACCTACAACCGCGAGCACTACAAGCTCTACCACCCACGCGGAATGAAGAGCCGCTTCGAATGGCGGTGCGACGGCTTCGACCGCATGGGGCAGGCAGGCGTTCATTCCATAGGCATGGGGGTGCTCATTGGGCTGGAGAAAGAATGGCGCACCGACGTTACCATGATGGCTTACCACCTGCGATACCTGCAGAAGCACTATTGGCGCACGAAATACTCCATCAACTTCCCACGTATGCGCCCCGCACAGAACGAAGGATTCAAGCCCAACTGCCTGATGAGCGACCGCGAACTGGCTCAGGCTACGTTCGCTATGCGCATCTTCGACCACGACGTAGACATATCATACTCTACGCGCGAGCCAGCCTACATACGCGACAATATGTGTACGCTGGGCGTTACTACCATGTCGGCAGAAAGCCACGTCAATCCGGGAGGCTACCACACGTTCCCGCAGGCGCTCGAACAGTTCACCGTGAGCGACGAACGCACGGCCAAAGTCATCGACCGGCGCCTCAGGGAGCTGGGACGCGAACCCGTGTGGAAAGACTGGGATGCAGCTTTCGACTTCATCAACCGCGCCGTATGACTATAGTTATCACTCGCCCGGATTTCTTCACGGCTGAAGCAGAGCGTATCACGGAGCTTCTGCTGAGCGGCCAAGCCAGTCTTGTGCACATACGCAAGCCGGAAAGCACTGCCAGCGAAACCGAAGCACTGATAAGGGCACTGCCTGCATCGCTCTATGACAGGCTGACGCTGCACGACCACTTCCATCTGGCTGTGAGATATGGCTTGCACGGCATACACCTGAACCGCCGAAACCCGCAGGCACCGGCTGGATGGCCGGGGGCGGTAAGCATTTCGTGCCATAGCATAGCAGAACTGGAGCGGTGCAAGCGCTTTCCATACTCATATCTGAGCCTTTCGCCTATCTTCGACAGCATCTCAAAGAAAGGTTACAAGGCTGCTTTCTCCGCCGCCGAACTGGAGGAAGCCCGTCTGCGAGGCATCATCGACCAACGGGTAATGGCTCTGGGCGGTGTTACATTCGACAAAATAAATGAAGTGAAACGCATGGGCTTCGGAGGAGCCATGATACTTGGCGACGCATGGAAATAGTTTTGAGCATAGCAGGCAGCGACCCCTCAGCTGGGGCAGGCATACAGCAGGACTTGAAGACAATAACGGCACTGGGATGCTACGGCGCAACGGCCATTACGGCTCTCACCGTGCAGAACACGGTGGGCGTAAGCAAAGTAACGGCTGTTCAGCCGGAGTCAGTGGCATCGCAGATAAGAGCTGTTGCTGACGACCTGAACATCAGTGCGGTAAAGATTGGAATGATACCAGACAGCAAAGTGGCTGAGAGCATAGTGGCTGAGTTGCACAGGATTGTGGCTTTGCGGCACGTGCCAATCGTCTGCGACCCGGTAATGGTATCTACCAGCGGACATAGGCTGATGCAAGATGAGTGCATAGACTACGTCGGCAGGCATCTGTTTCCGCTTTGTTCGCTCATCACTCCCAACCTGCATGAGGCTCAAGTGCTGGCTGGAACAACTTTGGAATCGGAAAAAGACATCGACACGGCTGGCCGATGGCTGGCTGAACGCTATGGCACAGCGTTCCTGATAAAGGGCGGGCACATCGAAAGCAATGAGGAAGCTGCCACCGATTACCTCTTCTGTAACGACGGAAACAATTACGCTTTCTCGTCTGCAAGACTGCACGCACGCAACCTTCACGGCACGGGATGCACTCTCTCGTCGGCCATTGCTTCCCTGCTGGCAAAGGGCGACGTGCCGCTGCCTGCTGCCGTGGCCTCAGCAAAACAGTTTGTGGCTGATGCCATCATCCGAAGCACCAGCCACAATATCGGTCACGGGAGCGGTCCGCTGCTCACATTGGACCCGTCCGTAACGGAAAGAATAGTTCAGAACTCACTTGTGAAGTGGAAGCGGATGTGCTCGAAATCCTGTTGAGCCATCTGCAACACGTAGCCAGAGTCGGCAAGGAACACGTCGCGCCCCTCGCGGTCCTTGGCCATATACTGATACTTGCGCTTCTTGAAAGCTTCCAGATGCTCGTCGTTGTCGGCTTCTATCCAGCAAGCCTTATACAAGTGGACTGGTTCCCATCGGCAACGGGCATTATACTCATTCTCAAGCCTGTACTGAATGACCTCGAACTGCAACTGTCCCACGGTGCCGATAATCTTCCGTCCGTTGAACTGGTTGACGAAGAGCTGTGCCACTCCCTCGTCCATAAGCTGCTGAATACCCTTTTCTAACTGCTTGGCCTTCATTGGGTCGTCGTTTTCGATGTATTTGAACATCTCAGGTGAGAACGACGGCAGTCCGCGAAAGTGTATCTGCTCGCCCTCGGTGAGGGTGTCACCAATCTTGAAGATGCCATTGTCGGGCAAGCCAACGATGTCTCCGGGCCATGCTTCCTCGATAGTAGACTTGCGCTGAGCCATGAACTGCGTCGGTGAAGAGAAGCGCAGGGTCTTGCCCTGACGCACGTGGAGATATGGCTGGTTGCGCTGGAAGCGGCCAGAGCATACCTTGCAGAAAGCAATACACGAACGATGGTTGGGATCTATGTTGGCGGTTATCTTGAAGATGAAGCCAGTAAACTTTGGTTCTTCGGGCTGGATTGTGCGTTCTTCGGCCACGGTGGGACGCGGCGAGGGAGCTATCTCAACGAAACAGTTGAGCAATTCCTGCACTCCAAAGTTGTTAAGGGCAGACCCAAAGAACACTGGTGCCACCTCTGCACTGCGGTAAGTCTCAACGTCAAACTGCGGATAGACTCCGTCTACAAGCTCCAGGTCGTCGCGCAACTGTCCGGCATCAGCCTCTCCTACCTGCTTGTCGAGCTCGTCGGAGTTGATGTCTACCTCCACCTTCTCCGTCACACGCTGTTTGTTTGGCGTGAAAAGGTCCAGCTTTTGCTCGTAAATGTTATACACACCCTTGAACCTTGCGCCCTGATTGATAGGCCACGAGAGGGGTCTAACGTGTATCTTCAGTTCGTTTTCCAGCTCGTCGAGAAGGTCGAAGGGGTCTCGTCCCTCGCGGTCCATCTTGTTTATGAAGATTATCACGGGAGTGTTTCGCATACGGCAAACCTCCATGAGCTTCCTTGTTTGCGTCTCAACGCCTTTGGCTCCATCAACAACGATGATGGCAGAATCCACTGCGGTGAGCGTTCTATATGTGTCTTCGGCAAAGTCTTGGTGTCCCGGTGTATCGAGAATGTTGACCTTATACTCCGTATCGGAGCCTTCAGGAGTGTAGTCGAACTCCATCACCGATGTGCTGACCGATATTCCGCGCTGCTTCTCAATGTCCATCCAGTCGCTTGTTGCGGTCTTGCGTATCTTGTTGTTCTTCACAGCTCCGGCCACCTGAATTTGTCCGCCGAAGAGCAGGAACTTCTCGGTGAGCGTCGTCTTACCCGCATCGGGATGGCTGATGATGGCAAAGGTGCGTCTTCTTTCTATTTCCTTGTTCATCTCTATTGACCTTGGCTGTTTAGCTTTTCAATACAAACTCTCAGGCTTTCTTCCCAATACGGAATCTCTATGCCGTAGGTCTGCTTTATCTTTGTCTTGTCGAGCACGCTGTAGTGCGGACGGGCAGCCGGTGTGGGATACTCGCTGGTGTGGAGCGGACGCACGTGGCAGCCGTCGATGCCGGCCAGACGGTGGATAGCCTTGGTGAAATCGTACCATGAAATGACACCTTCGTTGGAGAAGTGGTAGACTCCCGGCACTATTCCCTGGCCTATGGCAGTCATTATCACCTGCGCCAGGTCGTGGGCATAGGTAGGAGTGCCCACCTGGTCGAATATCACTCCGAGCTCGCTACGCTCGCGGCCAAGGCGCATCATGGTCTTCACGAAGTTGTTGCCGAACGTGCTGTAGAGCCATGCCGTGCGTATAATCATCGTGCGTTGGCAGCTTGCCGTGGCACGTTGCTCGCCTTCGAGCTTGGTGCGTCCGTAGACACTGTTCGGGCAAGTGGGCTCGTCGGGAGTGTATGGTGTATGGTTTGTTCCGTCGAAAACGTAGTCGGTTGAAATCTGTATGAGCCATCCGCCACGGCTCTGAATAGCCTTTGCCAGCAGTTCGGGTGCCTCGGCATTGAGCTTCTCACACAGAGCCACGCTCTCCTCTGCCTTGTCTACGGCTGTGAAGGCGGCACAGTTGACGATGCCATCAATCTCATTGTCGGTCACGAAGCGGTTTATCGCCTCGCCGTCGGTGATGTCAAGTTCAGCCACATCGGTGTTGAAGAATTGGTGTTCGGGGTGTCCGGGCTCGAGCAGACGCAGCTCGCTGCCCAGCTGGCCGTTGCAGCCAGTAATCAATATGTTCATACGCTTCGCTAATTGATAATTTATAGTGGAGAATGGATAATAATTTAATTTCTAAAAAAATATGGAACTTAGGTAAGATTCTTCTTCGATGTCTTTATCGAAGCAATCAAAAGCCTTATTATTTCGTCTATATCGCCTTTCAAAGAATTATATAAGTCATCATCAAAATATGCCGTTTTATGCAATAATGTCAACCAATACGATGCTTCGCTCGCTTCCTTTAGGGATATGCTAAGTTTGCTTATAAAGTCTGGTTTACTTTGTGCCTGTAGCCCTTCATGGATATTTGCACCTACACTGGTAGCACTTCTAAATAATTGTTTGGACATAATAAATTCCCGTTTTTCTTCTTTTAAGTATTCATAACAATGCACCATCCTTATCGAAAAAGCCATTGACTTGTCTGCTAAAATATTATTTTCCGCCATTTCCAAGTTTAATTATAGAATATTATATGGGAATTTCGCTTTATCCATTATACATTATTCGTTATCCATTAGGGCAAGCTCACCTGCCTTGTCCGCTTTGTAGTAATCCGAAAGCATACCTATGAGGGTCGTTATCTCGCGTATTGCGTGTTCAGTCTCAGGCGTGACGGGTTTCTTCTGCAGGCGCAGCATCATCGTTCCGTAGAGCGCATTGAAACAGGTTTGTATCTCGTGCTCCTGCTTGTCGGCTCCTCGGTGACGCAGTTCCACCACGAAAGGCAGCACTCGGTAGTACTCCGAGCTGTAGAAAGGGAACTTAGCCGATTGCAGCAATGCCCCGTGCAGCTCCTCAAGTTGCTGCAATACGATGTTGTTTATCTGCAAATGTCCGCTCGTGCGGCAGCCCTCGCTGTTCATCATACGCACCAGATTGCCGTACCAGTCTACGAGTTCGGCCTTCTGCTCAGGCGTGTAGCCAAACTGTTCGATGTATTCGCGCTTGATGCGAGTCAGCGAACAGTCGTATGCACGTATGATATCCTCCACCTGCCACATATAAAGCAGGTACTCGGCTATTGACTTTTGTCGAAGTTGTTGGGAAATAAACATATCTTCAATGTCAGAATTCGGGCAGGTGATAGAGGTTGAACACCGTTCCTATGAGTGCTACTATCGAGAAGACAATCACCAGAGAGCCTATCACCTTATTTATTATAATAACGCCGTTGGTATCAAACTTGCCTCGTATCTTGTCTACAAGCCACGTCAGTCCGAACCACCAGAGCAGCGCTCCAAGGACAATGCTGAGATAGCCGATGGTCATTTCGAAGGGATGGTCGGGTATGACGAAGGCAAACTGAGCATAGGTTGCCATGAAAAGAAACACTATCAGCGGGTTGCCCAGCGTGACGAAGAAGGCTGTCAGGGCGTTCTGCCACAGGGTGCCTTTCTTGTTCGAACTCTTGTGAGCGTTCTTCATGGGGTCTGATTTGAAGCAGAACACACCGAACAAGAGCAGCAGACTGCTTCCCAGAATTTGCAGATAGAACTTGTTTTGGGCATTGTTTATGAAGTCCATCACGAAGCTCATGCCCAAGCCAGTTATCAAAGCATAGATTATGTCGCTTGCTGCTGCACCGATACCGGTAACTAATCCATACCAACGACCCTTGTTAAGAGTCCGCTGCACACACAGTATGCCCACGGGCCCCATGGGAGCCGATGCTATGACACCTATCAGGATGCCCTTTATCATGCAGTCCAGGATGTCAATCTGAAACGGTAAAGGCAAGTTCATAATGCGTTGCAAAGGTACTATTTAACATGAGAAAAGCCAAATATATTTAGGAAATT
>Ga0256407_10013464_pt1 | contig 10937 bp, 10 predicted proteins | sample RumenRJG_04DNA_FD_193489 | JGI IMG/M metagenome (GOLD analysis project Ga0256407, IMG submission 193489) | Bovine rumen microbial communities from Lethbridge, Alberta, Canada - RJG_04 | ecosystem: Host-associated > Mammals > Digestive system > Stomach > Rumen | place: Canada: Alberta... | reverse complement strand
ACCCAACTTGCGGTAAGCTAGATCCACATCAATTTACTATTTCTTAGATTTTGATAATAGTATCTTTTTAATAACCCAGTTTTGAAATCTATCGGGCATTATATTGAGTAATATTAGAAGCTTATTACGATTAATCTTATAGACGTATTTAGGCTTCTTTTTCTTTAAGATTTTATATGTGAGATTAGCGATTTTTTCTGGAGGTATCTTTTTAGCTTCTACTTTATTAGTGATGTCCATAAATTTATTAGCGTTATATTTATATAACTCGGTGGAATTAGAAAACATTTTTATTCCGTTAGTGGAGTCATCTAATAAGGCTGTATTGACCGCTCCTGGACGAATAATTATCACTTGCTTATTTAAAAGTTGTAGTTCCATTCTTAAAGAATAGGCGTATTTTTCAATTGTGGTTTTAGTAATTCCATATATCCCGGTAAAAGGAAGTGGGTCTAGCGGTGCTAATTCACTAGATACGACAATAACTTTGCCTTTTTCTTTTAATAATGGGAGATAGATTTTATTTAATCTATAAATCGCAAAGACGTTGATATCAAAGATTTTAATAAATGCTTCTTCAGACATCTCTACTAAAGAGTTAACGTCATATATTCCTGCCATAGAGATAATAGCTTCTATTTCTTTAGCTTTATGGCTAACTTCTATATAACTTGCTTCAATTGATTTAGAGTCTCTTAAATCAGTTTTGATAAATGTTAATTCTTTGATTTCTTCTTTTGGAGCTTTGATATCTAAGCCAAAAACATGATAACCGTTTTCTGTTAACTTTTTACAAGTGGCTAGTCCCATTCCTCCAGAGACACCAGATAAAATAACATATTTCATATCTACCTCTATTATATAGGAGAGTAAATATATCGTGCATTATTCTATTAGTTTGCTAAAATAGATAATCGTTATCGATTATGAGTGTAGAAATTATTTTATTAGTCATCTATCTAGGAATTGCTCTAGCAATGGATGCTTTTGCAGTTTCTATTACGGATGGGCTTGTCTATCAAGACATTAATAAAAAGAAAGCCTTATTTATCGCTACTACATTTGGAGTAATGCAGGCTCTTATGCCTTTAATTGGCTATTGGCTAGTTGAAGGAATTGAAGTAGCAGTGGGTAATGATAAATACGCGAATGTGATGGCGTTAATTGTTACTTGGCTTGCCTTTGCTTTATTAATCTTCATTGGTTTAAAAATGCTACTAGAAGGTATAAAAGAATTAAGAAAACCATTAGAAGAAAAGAAAGCTAAATTATTCTCTTATAAAGAAGTATTAATTATGGGTGTTGTAACTGCAATTGATGCTTTAGCATCAGGAGTAGCGTTACATTCCAATATGTCGAATAATGTCACCATCTGGTTACATGTATCAATAATTTTAGTTATTACATTTGTTTTATCTTTTATCGGAGTGATATTAGGAAAACAAATTGTTAAATTATTTAAAGGAAAATATGAGGTTACTCAAATTGTCGGAGGTTGTATTTTATTAACTCTTGCGATTTGGGTGGTATTATCTCATTATTTAGGTATTTGATATGAAAAAGATTAAAATTGCTCTTACTGGTGCAAGTGGAAATATGGGTGAAAGACTATTTGCCTATTTACTTCCCGAAGATTATGTTGAAGAAATTCGAATTCTTGATCATGACAAAAAAGGCACCAAAAAGATTTTAAAAGCCAATAAGAAATATCTTGGTAAAGTCAAAGTATTTATTGGCTCTCTAACAAATAAAGAAGTAGTAAAAGAATTAATTAGTGGAGTGGACTACGTTATTAATCTTGCCGCTGCTATTCCTCCAGAAAGTGATAAGCATCCTGATCACGCTATTGAAGCTAATGAAATTGGAGTTAAAACTTTAATTGAAGTAATTGAAGAAATAAAAGAACATCAACCAAAATTAATCCACACTTCTACAGTCGGTTTATATGGAGATAGAAGCGATAAGCATTTATTTGGAGAAGTTGGAGATCCTTTATTAATTTCTCCTTTTGATATCTATGCTTTAACAAAGATGCGTGGAGAATTCATGGTCTTAGAGTCTAATATTGAAAACTGGACTGTGATTAGACAAACCGCGATGCTATATGACAAGATGCTCGCTAAAAACATTGATGATGGATTAATGTTCCACACTTGCGTTAATTCGCCTTTAGAGTGGTCTACCGCTAGAACTAGTGCGGTGTTATATCGCAATATCATTAGAGCGGATGTTAAAGGAGAACTAAATGCCGATAATTTTTGGAAACATTGTTTTAATTTAACTGGTGGAGAGAAAAACAGAATCACTGGTTTTGAAACAGTGGAACTTGGTTTTAAGATGATTGGAGCGAATTTCTTCCAATTTTTTAACCCAAATTATAATGCGACAAGAAATTTCCACGGACTATGGTATTCTGATGGATATAAATTAGAAAATATGTTTCATTACATTGGCGAGACCGTTTACGATTTCTGGGATAATGTCGCTAAAGAGCACAAATTATTTGTCTTAGGTCGTATTGTTCCTAAAAAGTTACTCAAAGCTTTTATTATTAAACCATTATTAAAAGATGATAACGCTCCTATGTATTGGTATAAACACCAAGATGAAGCGAAAATGATTGCCTATTTTGGTGGCGTTAAGCAATATGAAAATCTTCCAAAGAAGTGGAGTAAATTTAATATTTTATGTAAAGGTAAAGATCTAGAAGGTAATAATGTTGATTACGATTATTTAAGAAGTCATCCAACTAGATTAGAACACTTCTTTGATATTGATAAACCAAGAAGTGAACTCACTATTGAAGATTTAAGAAAAGTTGCTGAAGCCCACGCTGGTAAATTAATTAGCACTGACTATAAAAAAGGCGATATATATAAAAAACTTGAATGGGAAACTCAAGATGGAGAAAGATTTATTGCTTGTCCACACACCATTTTATATTGCGGTCACTGGTATAATATCTCCTATAAAGAACATGCCTGGGATTTTGATCGATTAAGTAAAAAAGACAAAATTTATGCACAAATTTGGTATGATAGACATGAGCAAAATGAAGATAATTATTACTATTTTGATGATAAATTCGTCGCTCACTACAAGAAATTAGGTTAGTTAAATGAAGATAGCGATTTATTATTTTTCTGGAACCGGAAACACCGAACTTACTGTTAAAAAATGGGCAAGTGAAGCTAGTAAGCACAATATTGAATGTGATCTTTTTAAATTTGAAGAGATTACTGATAAAACCATTGATGTAAATAAATACGATAAAGTTGGTATTGCTTATCCAATTCACGCCTTTAACGCGCCTAGAATTGTTTTGAAATCCGCTAAAAAAATTATTAAATGCGACTCAATAAAACCTTTCTTTATTCTGATGGTGTCTGGCGAATATATGAATCTAAATCATTCTAGCTACCTAAAATTAAAGTCAATTTTAAAGAAAAGAAATATGACCTTAGAAAGCGAATACCATTATTTAATGCCGTACAACATGATCTTTAGACACACAGAGAAACGTGCATATGATATGTATAAAACCATGAATTCTTTGGTGGAACTTGATGTTAAAGACTACTTGGTTAATAGTAAGATACATCGTTTAAACAAACACAAATGGGCTAGACCTTTAATTTGGGCTTTTAGAATAGAACAAGTCTATGGACCACTTTATGGGAAGATGCTGAGAATCAACAAAAAGAAGTGTATCAAATGTATGAAATGTGTGAACTCTTGTCCGCTTCAAAATATTGAATTTAAGGATGATAAATTTAAGTTCCATTGGCAGTGTACCTTATGTGCAAGATGCTCATTCAATTGTCCTACTAATGCCTTCTCTACTGGCTTCTTACAACTATGGAAAGTGAATGGAAGATATAAGTTTAAAGAACCTATGGAAGTAGAAAAAGATAAGCATCCAAAGTACTGCAAGAATAGTTATATTAGATACTATAAAGAGGCCGAAGATAGGCTAAACAATATCGAGAAATAATTTTAATCGAAATATCAAATAGTGGCGTTTTTACGATAAATTTAGCGAAAAAACCCATTATTTTTTTAAATTTTGCTTTACACACACGCATATATAGATATAATTAACCTTAGATAAGGAGATTTTTGTCTATGAAAAAAAGTCGCAAAATCACATTAATTGTACTTACTTCAGTGACTGCATTTTTATTAGTGGCATTTACTACACTTTTCATGTTGATGCCATTAATGGTTGAGGGTCCAACATTAGCGTCATTATTTGGAGAAATCGGTCAATTATTTACCACACCATTTACAGGCGGTGAAGGATTAAAATTAGCATTATCAATCGTTGCCTTAGTTGTTTGCGGTGTTTGGCTTGTCTCATTAGTGCTTGGCATTGTTGTTTCATGCTTAAAGAAAAGAAAAATTTACTTAGTATTTATTCCTGTAATGGTGCTTGCATTACTAGCCGCTTTAGCTTTATTAGCGTGCGGAGAATTCCTAGCTCTAACAATGATTCCTTCAGGCGTCTCGCTTGCTGTTATGCTTGGAATCTTCTATTTCATACTTGGTGGTTTAGGATTTATTCTTTGCTATGTTACCTACGCCTTAGGATTAGCGTGGTCTAAAGAAGTCCCACAAGTTGAAGAATCTGAAATCGCTCCTGTAGCTGAAGAAAGTGCTGATCCAGAAATCATTGAAGAAGGAGAAGAATTATCTGCTCCTACAGTTGAAGAACCAGTCGTTGTTGCTGAACCAGTTGAAGAAGCTCCTGCTGCTGAACCTGAACCTGTTAAAGAAGAAACAAAACCAGAACCAGAACCAGCACAACAAGTTAATGTTAATGTTGGTGCAAGTGGATTAGACCAAAACTCCCTTGCTTCCTTATTAAGAGAAGTGGTTAGAGATATCGTTAGAGACGAAATTGCTCGTAATAATGCTAACCAACCAGAAAAGACACAACAATCTCCTGCTGGAAATCAAACTATTACTGGCGCCACTTTTGGTGGACCACTTGTTGTTCAATATTTTAATGGCGGAATTAATGGAGTTACTCCTGCTGCCCCTGTTACTGCTGAAGCTCCTAAAGCTGAACAAGCTCCTAAAGCTGAACCAGTTAAAGAAGAAGTTAAACCTGAGCCTGTTCCAGAGCCAGCTAAAGAAGAAGTAAAACCAGAACCTGCTCCTGCTCCAGAAGTTAAAGCGGAACCAGTTCCATTATTTACTAAAAAACCTGAAGAACCTGGACAACCAGTAACTCCAAAATATGAAAGAATCGGCTTTGCAGAAAGATTATTAAAATCTGATAAAGAATTACATGATTTATATAATGAACTTAAGAATGAAATTCTCAGTTACGGAGTTAAATCACGTATTTCTGCAGTCGGTGATACATTCCGCTTACATAAGAAAATGTACGTTAGAATCACTGTTGCGGGTAAATCACTTAAATTATACTTCGCTTTAGATCCAAAAGATTATGAAGGCAGTACAATCCCAGTGCAAGATGCCTCTAACAAGGATATGTATGCGGAAATCCCATTAGTGTTTAAAGTTAAATCCGGATTATCTGTTAGAAGATGTAAAGACCTTATTCAAGCAGTTATGGAAAAAGATAATCTTGAACAAGGTGAAATCGGAAAAGTTAACTGGATTAAAGAACTTAAAGCGGAAATGGCTTCCGACAAGAAAAAAGAGAAAGAAGAAGAATAATCGTCTTTCAAATAAATTAGACCAACTTTGTTGGTCTTTTTTATATCCTAAAAATCTAACAATTATATGATATAATTATTAACCGAACTCATAAGTTCAGAATGGAAGTGGTTTATTAATGCCTGACCCCGCTATATCGTGGATTATCATTATTGTTCTAATAATTTTAAGCTTTTTCTTTTCTGGGGCCGAAACCTCCATTGCTTGCTGTAATAAATTTAAAATGCAGGTTGATGCTGAGGCAGGAAAGACCATTCCTAAGATTTTATTAAAAATCATCGATAAATATAATCGCGCTTTAACGATTATTCTTATCGGAAATAATATAGTAGCTATTGCAATATCCTCAATTTCGACATTGTTATTTTTGTCATTATTTAAATCTACCGGTTTAGTAGAGACAACAATTTCTTTAATATCTTCTATTATTATGACTTTTATTGTCTATATATTAGGAGACACTTTACCAAAGACAATTGCTAGAAGTATTCCAGATACTTTTTCGAAAATTGTCGCTATTCCTATTTATGTTTTAATGATTTTACTATTCCCAATTACCATAATTTTTGAAGGTGGAGTTAAACTCACATCTAAAATCTTTAGATTAAAAGAAGAGGAAGAGTTTACCGAGGAAGATTTAATTGATGAAATTGAAAAAGCTTCTGAAGGGGAAATGATTGATGAAGAACAAGCCGAAATTGTGCAATCAACAATGGATTATTTAGATACTTCGGTTGAGAAGGTATTAACTCCAAGAAATGCGATTTTTGCAATAAATATGCGTGATTTGACTAATGAATACTTACAAACCATTATTACTCAAACCAATTATTCCCGTATTCCTGTATATGACAAAGTCTTTGATAATGTTATCGGCGTACTTAACGTCAAAATATATTTTGAAGAATATTCCAAAGACCCACATGTTTCTATTAGAAGTATCTTGCAAAAACCATATTTTGTTTCTAGCAAAGTCATGATTGATGATTTATTCCATGGTTTTAGGAAACATCATACTCATATTGCAATTGTTAGAAATAGCAACAATCGAGTCATTGGTATGGTGACTATGGAAGATATATTAGAAGAAATTGTTTCTGATATTTCTGAGCCAGCAACTCAGAAAAGGAGAAGAGCATAATGCAGTGGTGGTATTGGCTATCAATTGCGATATTAGCCATTCTTAGTATGTTCTTTTCTAGCGCCGACATGGTTTATAGTGTTGTTAATAGATCTAGACTTGAAAGCGCTAGTAATAAAGGTAACAAAAAAGCAAAAATCGCTTTAAATTTAGCGAATGATTATGAATTCTCTATTGCCTCTATTTTATTTGGCAATAATTTAGTTAATATTTTAGCCTCTTCTATAGTTACATTAATTGGGGTGTGGTGGAATACTAAACAAGGGATTACTTGGGGCACAACAGTGGCTTCAGTAATATTTACTGTCTTTATTATCATCTTTGCGGAATTTGCCCCTAAAAGCTTCTCTAAGAAGTATTCTTACTCCTTAGCGATTATTTATGCTTATCCGGTCATTATATTTAAATATTTAACTTTCCCAGTTGTGTGGCCAATATCTAAATTATTCTCTTTAATTGGTCGCTTATTTAAAAAGAAATCTAAAGAGGAAGATCAAATTGATGAAGATGTTCTTATGAACATGGTGGATGAACTGGAAGAAACTAAAGAATATGATGAACAAGACGCTGAATTAGTAAGAAGCGCGATTGATATTAATGACGTTGAAGCTCATGAAATCATGACCCCACGTGTAGATGTATACGCGATAAATATAGAAGATGATTTATCTGAGATTATCAAAGAAGGAGAAATCTTTAAACATTCTCGTATACCAGTTTATGAAGACACAATTGATAATGTCATTGGCATTTTGCCAATTAAAGAACTTGCTAAAGCGATATTTAGAAAAGATGAAAATATCGACATTTTATCTTTATGTTATAAGCCTTTAATTATTCCTCGTCATAGGCAATTATTAGATTTATTAGAAGAATTTAAATCTTCTAAAATTCATATTGCTCTAGTGATGGATGAATATGGAGGGTTAGAAGGTATTGTCACTATGGAAGATATCTTAGAAGAAATCGTAGGCGATATCTTTGATGAAACTGATGAAATTGAAGAAGAATATATTGATAACGGTAACGGAACTTATATTGTTGACGGATCAATGAACATTGAAGACTTCTTTGAATTAATCGAATATAAAGGCGAATTTGAAACCGACTATGAAACTGTTGGAGGATTCGTTCAAGAAATACTAGATAGATTTGCTGTGACTGGAGATAAATTTAATTTCGCCGATCGCTATGAATGCGAAGTTCTTAACGCAGATGAATATACGGTTAATAAGCTTCGTGTTGTCGACACCAAATTTAAAAAGGAAGAAGAAGAGTAATAGAAAAAGCCGATTACAAAGTAATCGACTTTTTTATATTGCTTAATTCAATTAGAATTTACGATTTGCAAAGGCTTTGACACCTAAGAAGATAGCGTGTTCACCTAATTCTTCTTCAATTCTTAATAATTGATTGTATTTCGCCATTCTATCAGTTCTACTTGCAGAACCGGTTTTGATTTGTCCGGCATTAACCGCAACTGCTAAGTCAGCGATAGTGCTATCTTCAGTTTCACCAGATCTATGTGAGACCATGCAGGTGTAACCATTAGTTTGAGCAAGTCTAATTGCATCTAATGTTTCGGTTAATGTACCGATTTGGTTAACTTTGATTAAGACAGAGTTAGCGACATCGTTAACGATACCTTTTCTAACAAATTCTGGGTTTGTGACGAATAAGTCATCACCAACGAGCTGAATCTTCTTACCTAATCTTTGAGTTAATTTGGCCCAGCCTTCCCAATCAGATTCTGCTAAACCATCTTCGATGGTAACAATGCTTGGGTATTCCTTGACCATTTCTTCTAAGTAAGCGATTAATTCATCAGTAGTCTTTTTGCCTTCACCAGATTTAACGAGGTTATACATTCCGTTACCTTCATAGAATTCAGAGGAAGCAACGTCCATGCCTAAGAAGATTTGTTCGCCTAATTTATATCCTGCTCTTTCAACTGCTTCAGCGATTAAAGCGAGTGGCTCTTTATTACCGTGTTTACAGCTTGGAGCAAATCCACCTTCATCACCAACACCGGTTTCATAACCGTGTTCTTTAACAACCTTTTGCAAGGTGTGGAAGATTTCTGTACCTGCTCTTAAAGCTTCTCTAAAGCATGGGAAGCCTGCTGGGATAATGAAGAATTCTTGGAAGTCAACGCTACTTTGAGCGTGAGCGCCACCATTAATAACGTTCATACATGGGGTAGGAATAACTTTTCCATTGGTACCGCCAATATAACGATATAATGGCATTTTTAAGGATTCTGCAGCGGCTCTAGCAACTGCTAAGGAAACGCCTAAGACTGCATTAGCACCTAAATTCTTTTTAAATGGGGTGCCATCTAATTTAAGCATAGTGGAATCCACTAAAACTTGATCAGTAGCTTCTAAACCAACTACTGCTGGAGCGATTTTGGTGTTAACATTTTCAACTGCTTTTAAAACACCTTTTCCGCCATATCTAGATTTGTCGCCATCTCTTAATTCTAAAGCTTCACTTTCTCCAGTGGATGCTCCAGAAGGAACAATAGCGCGTGCTTTTGTACCGTCCTCTAAAACAACTTCAACTTCAACAGTTGGGTTACCACGAGAATCGAGAACTTCGCGACCATGAACTTTGACAATTTTTGCCATGTTTATTTTTTCTCCTTTTTAAGTCCATATGTATTATATACAAGTATTAAGAAAAATAAAAAGTTTTCTTAACTAACCGTATATATTTTGTTAATTGAGAAAACTTATTTTCCTAATGACTTATAGATTTGATAGATTTGATCACACACATCTTCTAAGACATCATCAGAAGAATTTTTTATGACATAATCGACTTTTACGATATTTTCTTTTTTGAATGCTTCTCTATCGTGTTTGATTCTTGATTCGATTTTTTCAGGTTCATCTCCTCTAGAGACCATTCTTTTTCTTCTTGTGTCCTCGTCGGCTTCTAAATAGAATGTGACGATAGAGTCATCTTTCAATCCAATATAACTTCTTAATCCTGCTGGATCTATAATTACACATTTATTATTAGCAATTTGATCTTTAGTGGAGCCATATAGATTTCCGTTAAAGAAGGTATATTCGACAAATTTATCTTCTCTAATCATCTTTTCAAATTCACTTGGAGTAACAAAAAAATAATCTACTCCATTTACTTCACCTTTTCTTTTTGGCCTAGTGGTAGTGGTGACAATTTTTGTGATCCCATATTTTGAGGCTAGAAGTTTCGCAATTTCTGTTTTACCGCTAGCGCTCGCACCTGCTAATACAATCATGCCTTAATTATATACACAATTGACGATATATCAACTTTTTGAAAAAAATTTAAATATTTTTATTAAATTTATTTAATAACCGGATACCTCGAAAAAAAATTTTACAAAAAAATCGCAAAAAGCCACTCTTTATATAATAGAGGGGCAAAAAATGATGACTCAGAAAAAGAAAGAATTAAAGATACAAAATATCGCAAATATCTATCTTCATTCCATAACCAAAACCAACCAAAGAACAAATAAAAGAAAATACCCTGAAATCTCTTCCTTTCTTTCTGCTGTAGAAATTGCTTATTCATCACTTAGTGCCCCTCTACAAAGAATTATTAACAATGACTTCTTCTATCAGGATTATCCAGGATGGTGGAAATTAACTTATAAAAAGAATAATTATCAAAAACTAAAGGCGACTGCAGTTAGTAAATTCTTGGAGCTATTTTATGAAATTTAAAAGAAAATTATTATTTATATCATCTTTACCGCTTATTTTAAGTGCAACCCCGCAACTTAAATTCGAATATTTTTTTACTAGCACCAATGTTTTAAATAAGCTAACCGGAGATAAAAACGTTTCTTTAAAATTAGCGATTAGACCGTTAGAGGCAAGCAATTTTCAAATTATATCTAGATTATATAATCACACTACAGGTGCTTTATTATTCAGTAATTTTTTCTCTGAATATGTTGGCAAAAAAGGCCAAACATTTACTGTTGATTATCCTCTTCGCTACAAGCTAACCTCCAATGGTTTAAGATTTGAATATGAAATCACTCATGGAAGTAATAACCCTGTGACTAGATCTGGAGTAGTTTATCCATATTTAAAAAAGACAATTA
>Ga0256407_10013463_pt1 | contig 10937 bp, 10 predicted proteins | sample RumenRJG_04DNA_FD_193489 | JGI IMG/M metagenome (GOLD analysis project Ga0256407, IMG submission 193489) | Bovine rumen microbial communities from Lethbridge, Alberta, Canada - RJG_04 | ecosystem: Host-associated > Mammals > Digestive system > Stomach > Rumen | place: Canada: Alberta... | reverse complement strand
TAATTGTCTTTTTTAAATATGGATAAACTACTCCAGATCTAGTCACAGGGTTATTACTTCCATGAGTGATTTCATATTCAAATCTTAAACCATTGGAGGTTAGCTTGTAGCGAAGAGGATAATCAACGGTAAATGTTTGGCCTTTTTTGCCAACATATTCAGAGAAAAAATTACTGAATAATAAAGCACCTGTAGTGTGATTGTATAATCTAGATATAATTTGAAAATTATTTGCCTCTAACGGTCTAATCGCTAATTTTAAAGAAACGTTTTTATCTCCGGTTAGCTTATTTAAAACATTAGTGCTAGTAAAAAAGTATTCGAATTTAAGTTGTGGGGTCGCACTTAAAATAAGCGGTAAAGATGATATAAATAATAGTTTTCTTTTAAATTTCATAAAATAGCTCCAAGAATTTACTAACTGCAGTCGCCTTTAGTTTTTGATAATTATTCTTTTTATAAGTTAATTTCCACCATCCTGGATAATCCTGATAGAAGAAGTCGTTATTAATAATTCTTTGTAGAGGGGCGCTAAGTGATGAATAAGCAATTTCTACAGCAGAAAGAAAGGAAGAGATTTCAGGGTATTTTCTTTTATTTGTTCTTTGGTTGGTTTTGGTTATGGAATGAAGATAGATATTTGCGATATTTTGAATCTTTAATTCTTTCTTTTTCTGAGTCATCATTTTTTGCCCCTCTATTATATAAAGAGTGGCTTTTTGCGATTTTTTTGTAAAAATTTTTTTCGAGGTATCCGGTTATTAAATAAATTTAATAAAAATTTTTAAATTTTTTTCAAAAAGTTGATATATCGTCAATTGTGTATATAATTAAGGCATGATTGTATTAGCAGGTGCGAGCGCTAGCGGTAAAACAGAAATTGCGAAACTTCTAGCATCGAAATATGGGATCACAAAAATTGTCACCACTACCACTAGGCCAAAAAGAAAAGGTGAAGTAAATGGAGTAGATTATTTTTTTGTTACTCCAAGTGAATTTGAAAAGATGATTAGAGAAGATAAATTTGTCGAATATACCTTCTTTAACGGAAATCTATATGGCTCCACTAAAGATCAAATTGCTAATAATAAATGTGTAATTATAGATCCAGCAGGATTAAGAAGTTATATTGGATTGAAAGATGACTCTATCGTCACATTCTATTTAGAAGCCGACGAGGACACAAGAAGAAAAAGAATGGTCTCTAGAGGAGATGAACCTGAAAAAATCGAATCAAGAATCAAACACGATAGAGAAGCATTCAAAAAAGAAAATATCGTAAAAGTCGATTATGTCATAAAAAATTCTTCTGATGATGTCTTAGAAGATGTGTGTGATCAAATCTATCAAATCTATAAGTCATTAGGAAAATAAGTTTTCTCAATTAACAAAATATATACGGTTAGTTAAGAAAACTTTTTATTTTTCTTAATACTTGTATATAATACATATGGACTTAAAAAGGAGAAAAAATAAACATGGCAAAAATTGTCAAAGTTCATGGTCGCGAAGTTCTCGATTCTCGTGGTAACCCAACTGTTGAAGTTGAAGTTGTTTTAGAGGACGGTACAAAAGCACGCGCTATTGTTCCTTCTGGAGCATCCACTGGAGAAAGTGAAGCTTTAGAATTAAGAGATGGCGACAAATCTAGATATGGCGGAAAAGGTGTTTTAAAAGCAGTTGAAAATGTTAACACCAAAATCGCTCCAGCAGTAGTTGGTTTAGAAGCTACTGATCAAGTTTTAGTGGATTCCACTATGCTTAAATTAGATGGCACCCCATTTAAAAAGAATTTAGGTGCTAATGCAGTCTTAGGCGTTTCCTTAGCAGTTGCTAGAGCCGCTGCAGAATCCTTAAAAATGCCATTATATCGTTATATTGGCGGTACCAATGGAAAAGTTATTCCTACCCCATGTATGAACGTTATTAATGGTGGCGCTCACGCTCAAAGTAGCGTTGACTTCCAAGAATTCTTCATTATCCCAGCAGGCTTCCCATGCTTTAGAGAAGCTTTAAGAGCAGGTACAGAAATCTTCCACACCTTGCAAAAGGTTGTTAAAGAACACGGTTATGAAACCGGTGTTGGTGATGAAGGTGGATTTGCTCCAAGCTGTAAACACGGTAATAAAGAGCCACTCGCTTTAATCGCTGAAGCAGTTGAAAGAGCAGGATATAAATTAGGCGAACAAATCTTCTTAGGCATGGACGTTGCTTCCTCTGAATTCTATGAAGGTAACGGAATGTATAACCTCGTTAAATCTGGTGAAGGCAAAAAGACTACTGATGAATTAATCGCTTACTTAGAAGAAATGGTCAAGGAATACCCAAGCATTGTTACCATCGAAGATGGTTTAGCAGAATCTGATTGGGAAGGCTGGGCCAAATTAACTCAAAGATTAGGCAAAAAGATTCAACTCGTTGGTGATGACTTATTCGTCACAAACCCAGAATTTGTTAGAAAAGGTATCGTTAACGATGTCGCTAACTCTGTCTTAATCAAAGTTAACCAAATCGGTACATTAACTGAAACATTAGACGCAATTAGACTTGCTCAAACCAATGGTTACACCTGCATGGTCTCACATAGATCTGGTGAAACTGAAGATAGCACTATCGCTGACTTAGCAGTTGCGGTTAATGCCGGACAAATCAAAACCGGTTCTGCTAGTAGAACTGATAGAATGGCGAAATACAATCAATTATTAAGAATTGAAGAAGAATTAGGCGAACACGCTATCTTCTTAGGTGTCAAAGCCTTTGCAAATCGTAAATTCTAATTGAATTAAGCAATATAAAAAAGTCGATTACATTGTAATCGGCTTTTTCTATTACTCTTCTTCTTCCTTTTTAAATTCGGTGTCGATAACACGAAGCTTATTAACCGTATATTCATCGGCGTTAAGAACTTCGCATTCATAGCGATCGGCGAAATTAAATTTATCTCCAGTCACAGCAAATCTATCTAATATTTCTTGAACGAATCCTCCAACAGTTTCATAGTCGGTTTCAAATTCGCCTTTATATTCAATTAATTCAAAGAAGTCTTCAATGTTCATTGATCCATCAACAATATAGGTTCCGTTGCCGTTATCAATATATTCTTCTTCAATTTCATCGGTTTCATCGAAGATATCGCCTACGATTTCTTCTAAGATATCTTCCATAGTGACAATACCTTCTAACCCTCCATATTCATCCATCACTAGAGCAATATGAATTTTAGAAGATTTAAATTCTTCTAATAAATCTAATAATTGTCTATGACGAGGAATAATTAAAGGCTTATAGCATAAAGATAAAATATCGATATTTTCGTCTTTTCTAAATAACGCTTTAGCGAGTTCTTTAATTGGCAAAATGCCGATGACATTATCAATTGTGTCTTCGTAAACAGGAATACGAGAATGTTTAAAGATTTCTCCTTCTTTGATAATCTCAGATAAATCATCTTCTATATTTATCGCGTATACATCTACACGTGGAGTCATGATTTCATGAGCTTCAACGTCATTAATATCAATCGCACTTCTTACTAGTTCAGCGTCTTGTTCATCATATTCTTTAGTTTCTTCCAACTCATCCACCATGTTCATAAGAACATCTTCATCAATTTGATCTTCCTCTTTAGATTTCTTTTTAAATAAGCGACCAATTAAAGAGAATAATTTAGATATTGGCCACACAAACGGAGAAGTAAGATATTTAAAAAATATTACCGGATAAGCATAAATTATCGCTAAGGAGTAAGAATACTTCTTAGAGAAGCTTTTAGGGGCAAATTCCGCAAAGATAATAATAAAGACAGTAAATATTACTGAAGCCACTGTCGTGCCCCAAGTAATCCCTTGTTTAGTGTTCCACCATACGCCAATTAAAGTAATGATTGATGAAGCTAAAATATTAACAAGATTATTACCAAATAATATCGAGGCAATGGAGAATTCATAATCTTTAGCGATATTTAAAGCTATCTTGGCCTTCTTATTGCCTTTATTTGAAGCGTCTTCAAGTTTAGACTGGTTAACAACACTATAAACCATATCCGCACTAGAAAAGAACATACTAAGAAAAGCTAATAAAGCAATTGCTAACCAATACCACCACTGCATTATGCTTTTCTCCTTTTTTGACTAGCAGGTTCAGAAATATCACTAACAATTTCTTCTAAGATATCTTCCATTGTAACCATACCAATAATTCTATTATTCGCATTTCTAACTAATGCGATATGGGTGCGATGTTTTCTAAAGCCATGGAATAAATCATCAATCATGACTTTACTAGAAACAAAATATGGTTTTTGTAAGATACTTCTAATAGAAACGTGTGGATCTTTAGAATATTCTTCAAAATATATTTTGACGTTAAGTATACCGATAACATTATCAAAGACTTTATCATATACAGGAATACGGGAATAATTGGTTTGAGTAATAATACTTTGTAAGTATTCATTAGTCAAATCACGCATATTTATTGCAAAAATCGCATTTCTAGGAGTTAATACCTTCTCAACCGAAGTATCTAAATAATCCATTGTTGACTGCACAATTTCGGCTTGTTCTTCATCAATCATTTCCCCTTCGGAAGCTTTTTCAATTTCATCAATTAAATCTTCCTCGGTAAACTCTTCCTCTTCTTTTAATCTAAAGATTTTAGATGTCAGCTTCACCCCACCTTCAAAAATGATGGTGACTGGGTAAAGTAAATACATTAAAAAATAAATTGGTAAAGCCACGATTTTTGAGAATGTATCTGGAATACTTCTAGCAATTGTTTTTGGTAAGGTATCTCCCACTACATAAACAATAAAAGTCATAGTAATAGAGGAAATTAATGAAATAGTCGCTTCAGGAATACCAACACTATCAAAATACGACAAAAATAATAATGTCGAGATTGAAGATATAGCGATTGCAACAGCGTTATTTCCGATAAGAATAATCGTTAAGGCACGATCATATTTATCAATAATTTTTAATAATATTTTAGGAATGGTCTTTCCTTCGTCTGCATCAACTTGCATTTTAAACTTGTTACAGCAAGCAATGGAGGTTTCGGCCCCAGAAAAGAAAAAGTGTAAAATTATTAGAACAATAATGATAATCCACGATATAGCGGGGTCAGGCATTAATAAACCACTTCCATTCTGAACTTATGAGTTCGATTAATAATTATATCATATTATTGTTAAATTTTTAGGATATAAAAAAGACCAACACAGTTGGTCTAATTTATTTGAAAGACGATTATTCTTCTTCTTTCTCTTTTTTCTTGTCGGAAGCCATTTCCGCTTTAAGCTCTTTAATCCAGTTAACTTTTCCGATTTCACCTTGTTCAAGATTATCTTTTTCCATAACTGCTTGAATGAGGTCTTTACATCTTCTAACAGATAATCCGGATTTTACTTTAAACACTAATGGGATTTCCGCATACATATCCTTGTTAGAGGCATCTTGCACTGGGATTGTACTTCCTTCATAATCTTTTGGATCTAAAGCAAAGTATAATTTAAGTGATTTACCCGCAACAGTGATTCTGACATACATTTTCTTGTGTAAGCGGAATGTATCACCGACTGCAGAAATACGTGATTTAACTCCGTAACTAAGAATTTCATTCTTAAGTTCGTTATATAAATCATGTAATTCTTTATCAGATTTTAATAATCTTTCTGCAAAGCCGATTCTTTCATATTTTGGAGTTTCTGGTTGTCCAGGTTCTTCAGGTTTTTTAGTAAATAATGGAACTGGTTCCGCTTTAACTTCTGGAGCAGGAGCAGGTTCTGGTTTTACTTCTTCTTTAACTGGCTCTGGAACAGGCTCAGGTTTAACTTCTTCTTTAACTGGTTCGGCTTTAGGAGCTTGTTCAGCTTTAGGAGCTTCAGCAGTAACAGGGGCAGCAGGAGTAACTCCATTAATCCCGCCATTAAAATATTGAACAACAAGTGGTCCACCAAAAGTGGCGCCAGTAATAGTTTGATTTCCAGCAGGAGATTGTTGTGTCTTTTCTGGTTGGTTAGCATTATTACGAGCAATTTCGTCTCTAACGATATCTCTAACCACTTCTCTTAATAAGGAAGCAAGGGAGTTTTGGTCTAATCCACTTGCACCAACATTAACATTAACTTGTTGTGCTGGTTCTGGTTCTGGTTTTGTTTCTTCTTTAACAGGTTCAGGTTCAGCAGCAGGAGCTTCTTCAACTGGTTCAGCAACAACGACTGGTTCTTCAACTGTAGGAGCAGATAATTCTTCTCCTTCTTCAATGATTTCTGGATCAGCACTTTCTTCAGCTACAGGAGCGATTTCAGATTCTTCAACTTGTGGGACTTCTTTAGACCACGCTAATCCTAAGGCGTAGGTAACATAGCAAAGAATAAATCCTAAACCACCAAGTATGAAATAGAAGATTCCAAGCATAACAGCAAGCGAGACGCCTGAAGGAATCATTGTTAGAGCTAGGAATTCTCCGCACGCTAATAAAGCTAAAGCGGCTAGTAATGCAAGCACCATTACAGGAATAAATACTAAGTAAATTTTTCTTTTCTTTAAGCATGAAACAACAATGCCAAGCACTAATGAGACAAGCCAAACACCGCAAACAACTAAGGCAACGATTGATAATGCTAATTTTAATCCTTCACCGCCTGTAAATGGTGTGGTAAATAATTGACCGATTTCTCCAAATAATGACGCTAATGTTGGACCCTCAACCATTAATGGCATCAACATGAAAAGTGTAGTAAATGCCACTAATAAAAATGCAGTCACTGAAGTAAGTACAATTAATGTGATTTTGCGACTTTTTTTCATAGACAAAAATCTCCTTATCTAAGGTTAATTATATCTATATATGCGTGTGTGTAAAGCAAAATTTAAAAAAATAATGGGTTTTTTCGTTAAATTTATCGTAAAAACGCCACTATTTGATATTTCGATTAAAATTATTTCTCGATATTGTTTAGCCTATCTTCGGCCTCTTTATAGTATCTAATATAACTCTTTTTGCAGTACTTTGGATGCTTATCTTTTTCTACTTCCATAGGTTCTTTAAACTTATATTTCCCATTCACTTTCCATAGTTGTAAGAAGCCAGTAGAGAAGGCATTAGTAGGACAATTGAAAGAGCATCTTGCACATAAGGTACACTGCCAGTGGAACTTAAATTTATCATCTTTAAATTCAATATTTTGAAGCGGACAAGAGTTCACACATTTCATACATTTAATACATTTCTTTTTATTGATTCTAAGCATCTTCCCATAAAGTGGTCCATAGACTTGTTCTATTCTAAAAGCCCAAATTAAAGGTCTAGCCCATTTATGTTTATTTAAACGATGTGTCTTACTATTAACCAAGTAGTCTTTAACATCAAGTTCCACTAAAGAATTCATGGTTTTATACATATCATATGCACGTTTTTCTGTGTGTCTAAAGATCATGTTGTACGGCATTAAATAATGGTATTCGCTTTCTAAGGTCATATTTCTTTTCTTTAAAATTGACTTTAATTTTAGGTAGCTAGAATGATTTAGATTCATATATTCGCCAGACACCATCAGAATAAAGAAAGGTTTTATTGAGTCGCATTTAATAATTTTTTTAGCGGATTTCAAAACAATTCTAGGCGCGTTAAAGGCGTGAATTGGATAAGCAATACCAACTTTATCGTATTTATTTACATCAATGGTTTTATCAGTAATCTCTTCAAATTTAAAAAGATCACATTCAATATTGTGCTTACTAGCTTCACTTGCCCATTTTTTAACAGTAAGTTCGGTGTTTCCGGTTCCAGAAAAATAATAAATCGCTATCTTCATTTAACTAACCTAATTTCTTGTAGTGAGCGACGAATTTATCATCAAAATAGTAATAATTATCTTCATTTTGCTCATGTCTATCATACCAAATTTGTGCATAAATTTTGTCTTTTTTACTTAATCGATCAAAATCCCAGGCATGTTCTTTATAGGAGATATTATACCAGTGACCGCAATATAAAATGGTGTGTGGACAAGCAATAAATCTTTCTCCATCTTGAGTTTCCCATTCAAGTTTTTTATATATATCGCCTTTTTTATAGTCAGTGCTAATTAATTTACCAGCGTGGGCTTCAGCAACTTTTCTTAAATCTTCAATAGTGAGTTCACTTCTTGGTTTATCAATATCAAAGAAGTGTTCTAATCTAGTTGGATGACTTCTTAAATAATCGTAATCAACATTATTACCTTCTAGATCTTTACCTTTACATAAAATATTAAATTTACTCCACTTCTTTGGAAGATTTTCATATTGCTTAACGCCACCAAAATAGGCAATCATTTTCGCTTCATCTTGGTGTTTATACCAATACATAGGAGCGTTATCATCTTTTAATAATGGTTTAATAATAAAAGCTTTGAGTAACTTTTTAGGAACAATACGACCTAAGACAAATAATTTGTGCTCTTTAGCGACATTATCCCAGAAATCGTAAACGGTCTCGCCAATGTAATGAAACATATTTTCTAATTTATATCCATCAGAATACCATAGTCCGTGGAAATTTCTTGTCGCATTATAATTTGGGTTAAAAAATTGGAAGAAATTCGCTCCAATCATCTTAAAACCAAGTTCCACTGTTTCAAAACCAGTGATTCTGTTTTTCTCTCCACCAGTTAAATTAAAACAATGTTTCCAAAAATTATCGGCATTTAGTTCTCCTTTAACATCCGCTCTAATGATATTGCGATATAACACCGCACTAGTTCTAGCGGTAGACCACTCTAAAGGCGAATTAACGCAAGTGTGGAACATTAATCCATCATCAATGTTTTTAGCGAGCATCTTGTCATATAGCATCGCGGTTTGTCTAATCACAGTCCAGTTTTCAATATTAGACTCTAAGACCATGAATTCTCCACGCATCTTTGTTAAAGCATAGATATCAAAAGGAGAAATTAATAAAGGATCTCCAACTTCTCCAAATAAATGCTTATCGCTTCTATCTCCATATAAACCGACTGTAGAAGTGTGGATTAATTTTGGTTGATGTTCTTTTATTTCTTCAATTACTTCAATTAAAGTTTTAACTCCAATTTCATTAGCTTCAATAGCGTGATCAGGATGCTTATCACTTTCTGGAGGAATAGCAGCGGCAAGATTAATAACGTAGTCCACTCCACTAATTAATTCTTTTACTACTTCTTTATTTGTTAGAGAGCCAATAAATACTTTGACTTTACCAAGATATTTCTTATTGGCTTTTAAAATCTTTTTGGTGCCTTTTTTGTCATGATCAAGAATTCGAATTTCTTCAACATAATCTTCGGGAAGTAAATAGGCAAATAGTCTTTCACCCATATTTCCACTAGCGCCAGTTAATGCAATTTTAATCTTTTTCATATCAAATACCTAAATAATGAGATAATACCACCCAAATCGCAAGAGTTAATAAAATACAGCCTCCGACAATTTGAGTAACCTCATATTTCCCTTTAAATAATTTAACAATTTGTTTTCCTAATATCACGCCGATAAAAGATAAAACAAATGTAATAACTAAAATAATTGATACATGTAACCAGATGGTGACATTGTTCGACATATTGGAATGTAACGCTACTCCTGATGCTAATGCATCAATCGCAGTCGCAACACCCATAATTAATACTTCTTTATAAGAGAATAATTTAGCTTTCTTTTCTTCTGATGGTTTTCTTAATTCTTTAACACCTTCTAGTAGCATTTTTAAACCAATGAAAATTAATAAAGCAAAGGCAAGCCAAGTAACAATTAACGCCATCACATTCGCGTATTTATTATTACCCACTGCTATTTCAATTCCTTCAACTAGCCAGTAGCCAATTAAAGGCATAAGAGCCTGCATTACTCCAAATGTAGTAGCGATAAACAAGGCTTTCTTTTTATTAATATCTTGATAGACAAGCCCATCCGTAATAGAAACTGCAAAAGCGTCCATTGCTAGAGCAATTCCTAGATAGATGACTAATAGAATAATTTCAACACTCATAATCGATAACGATTATCTATTTTAGCAAACTAATAGAATAATGCACGATATATTTACTCTCCTATATAATAGAGGTAGATATGAAATATGTTATTTTATCTGGTGTCTCTGGAGGAATGGGACTAGCCACTTGTAAAAAGTTAACAGAAAACGGTTATCATGTTTTTGGTTTAGATATCAAAGCTCCTAAAGAAGAAATCAAAGAATTAACATTTATCAAAACTGATTTAAGAGACTTTAAATCAATTGAAGCAAGCTATATAGAAGTTAGCCATAAAGTTAAAGAAATAGAAGCAATTATCTCGATGGCAGGAATATATGACGTTAATTCTTTAGTGGAAATGTCTGAAGATGCATTTATTCGAATCTTTGATATCAATGTCTTTGCGATCTATCGATTAAACAAAATCTATCTTCCTTTGTTAAAAGAAAGAGGCAAAGTCATTATTGTTTCTAGTGAATTAGCCCCACTAGACCCACTTCCTTTTACCGGAATATATGGAATAACTAAAACCACAATTGAAAAATACGCCTATTCATTAAGAATGGAACTGCAGCTTTTAAATAAGCAAGTGATAATTATTCGTCCAGGAGCGGTAGACACTACCTTATTAGATGATTCCACTAGTGGAATAAAAAGATTTTCTAATGCCACTGAACTATATAAATATAACGTTAATAAATTCATGGACATCACTAATAAAGTAGAAGCTAAAAAGATACCTCCAGAAAAAATAGCGAAATTGACATATAAAATCTTAAAGAAAAAGAAGCCTAAATACGTCTATAAGATTAATCATAATAAGCTTCTAATATTACTCAATATAATGCCCGATAGATTTCAAAACTGGGTTATTAAAAAGATACTATTATCAAAATCTAAGAAATAGTAAATTGATGTGGATCTAGCTTACCGCAAGTTGGGT
>Ga0256407_10013461_pt1 | contig 10939 bp, 7 predicted proteins | sample RumenRJG_04DNA_FD_193489 | JGI IMG/M metagenome (GOLD analysis project Ga0256407, IMG submission 193489) | Bovine rumen microbial communities from Lethbridge, Alberta, Canada - RJG_04 | ecosystem: Host-associated > Mammals > Digestive system > Stomach > Rumen | place: Canada: Alberta | collected... | reverse complement strand
TAGAAGTCCATGTACGCACCGCCTCCAACCTGCAACGATCCTGGTATGCCGAGCAGTGTGCGCGCAAAAGCGCCATTGCCACTCATTTTTGGATCTGCCAGCCAGTTCCCGTCTTCGTCCTTCGACTTGTCGCGGAACAACTTGCCGCCCCACGGCGTCCAGTTCATCTTGAACCAGAGCGACACCGTGCCGCGCTCACCGTGCAGCGCCCCCTGCTTGTATGCATACTCAAGTACACCGTTGGTTGGGATGTAAACTGCGGTGCCGTCAATACCGTCAACGTATTCGACGTTGACCTCCCTTGACGGACGCACCCCTTCCTTCTCGAAGTCAAGCCGCCACGACGGCTCCGGAACGGCGGCGCTCACCGCAAGGGAAAGCATCGCGCAAGGCAACACAGTCAATATGGCTCTCATATGATCCTCCTTTTTGTTCACTTCATGGTGTATGTCACGCATCTGGGAGAGCCCTTGACTGGGGCATACGTCTTGAAGTCGAATCTGTCCCAGACCGCAACATTGAATTCCCCTGGCTCGACCACGTATTCAAAGCTGCTCTTCCAGATTCCAAGTTCCTTCGCCGTGAGTTCGAATGACACTGTCCTCTTCTCGCCCGGTTCCAGCGTGACGCGCTTGAACCCGCGAAGTTCCCAGAGCGGACGCGCAAAGGAAAACTTGGCGTCGTTGAGGTACATCTGCACAACGTCGTCGCCGCGCACACTACCGGTGTTCGTCACATCGACCGACACGACATTTCCGGAAATCCTCGGCTGCGACACGTCGAACGTCGTATATGAAAGCCCGTATCCGAACGAGTACGCCGCGCTTCCCTTGGAGTCCACGTAATCCCCCCTGGCGTTGGCCATCGCGTGGTAGAAGCACGGTATCGTCCCCTCGGATCTCGGAAACGAAACAGGAAGCTTTCCGCCGGGATTGTTTAGACCCATCCCGGTCTCGGCCACGGCCGTGCCACCTTCCGTGCCCGGATACCAAGCGAGAAGAACGGCGTCGGAATTCTCCACGACATCCTCTATCACAATCGGCCGTCCCATTATGAGCACCGTCACAACTGGCTTGCCGAGCGCCTTCACGGCCTTCAGCAGTTCAAGCTGCACGCCGCCGAGGCGCAGGCTCGCCCTGTCGTAGCCCTCGCCCGCGTCCTTGTCTATCTCGAGGTTGGCCACGCGGTCTGCCCGCGCCGTGCCGGCAAAGTTCATCGCAATCGCCTGGTCCGGCACGGAGCTTCCCCCAAGGCATATCACAACCGCGTCGGCGCCCTCGGCCGCCGCAAGCGCCTCTTTGAATCCGTCCTTGTTCATGGAGCGAATCCTGCAGCCGCGAGCATACGAGACATCGAATCCGAGCTCCTTCCCAAGAGCCTCGAATCCGGCGCGGGGGGTGATCGTCTGCCCTGGACGCTGAGGGGCGGTGTAGTCGCCGAGCTGGTTCTCCGGCTTGTCGGCGTTCGGCCCGATTACCGCCAGCTTCCTGATCTTCTTTGCGTCAAGCGGCAGAACGCCGCCCTTGTTCTCTAAAAGGGTCATCGACTTGCGGGCCATGTCCAGTACGACTTTGCGGTGCTCGCGGCATCCGATGACATCCTCGGGGCGTCCGTACTTCGCCGCCCACTCGGCAGGATCGATGTACGGATTCTCGAAGAGTCCCTGTTCAAAGCGGCTGCGGAGGCACCGCCTGACCGAGGTGTCAAGCTCCTCCATGGCCACAAGCCCGCGTTCAAACGCGAGCGAAAAGCCCTTAATGTAGTTGTCCGCCTCCCAGCAGCATTGGTCGTTGCCGTTCTTTACGGCAAGGGACACCGCCTCGCCGAGATCTTCCGCAAACCCCCAGCAGGAGAGAAGCGTGATGGCGCCGGCGTCGGCCATGAACGTCCCCCTGTAGCCGAGTTTTCCGCGCATGAACCCGTTCACCAGGTCGCCGCGCATCACGCCGGGAACGCCATCCACAAGGTTGTAGCACGTCATTATGCTGCTTGCGCCGCCGCCCCTTACGGCATACTCGAAGGGCCGCATGTGGATGTTCAGGAGTTCGTTCATCCCGACATGAACGGCGCCGAACATGTGTCCGCCCTCTCCGAAGCCATGGCAGATGAAATGGGAGAGATACACGACCCCGCCCATATCCGCAGCAGTCTTGGAGCGCGTGTATGCATATTCGGCGGAGAGGTACGGATCTTCGCCGAAAGTCTGCTCGACACGACTCCAGCGCGGATCGAGCGCAAGGTCGCACGTCGGATGCCCTACGTACCAGTTCCGCGAGAACGTCCGCCGCTCCCTTAGACGCATGCGCGTGCCGGCGGCAAGAGCCTCACGGTCGAACATGGCCGCGCATCCAAGGCCGGAAGGAACCGTCGTCTCGCCAAGGAACTGCACTCCAAGCAGCTCCAAAGGAATGCCGAGGCGCGTGTTCTCGACGGCGTACCGCTGCATGGCGTTGTACGCCTTGATCATGAGTCCCGGGGCGAGGCCGTTCGTCCAGTTGCGCCCGGAGCACCAGTCGGCGCGGAAGAAGCTGCTGAGGCCGCATCCAGGATATTTCGCAAAGCGCTCCTTCAGCTCTTTCGACGGATATACCTCGCCATCGCGTATCTCGTATGCGTCAAAGCCCTTCATCGTGGAAACTGCCGCGATTTTCTCCTCGAGCGTCATCTTCGAGACCAGATCGTCCAAGCGCGCGTCAACGCTCAGCGCAGGATTCATATACGGCGCATTCTCGAACGCGGCGTCACGTGCGTAAGCCGCGCCAAGCATGCAGACAGACGAGATAATGCACCCAATGTACACTGCCGATTTTCCCATGACAGTTGCCCTTTTTACTGAAATTCTTGCGGAACGGACACCGAATGGCCTGTTCACCTGACAATAATAGCCATCCCTGGCGGATTGATCCAGCACTGATAGCATCCGGGATCAACCTTGCCGTCTTTTAGTCGAAATCTTCCGGCGAGGTCGCGATCTGATGCGGAAAAGCCAAGAGGATCGCCCTTGCCGATAAGCGGCGACCTCGGCAACAGCGACCAGTACGGCGCATCTGGGCGCGAGTCCTTCACGAAACAGGGATTCTCGCAGAGTGCAAGCGTATTCGGGGCATTCGTAATCGTCGCGAACACGGCATCCGTCAATGTGCCGGCCGCAGTGAATTTACCGTAATACGAATATGCGAAATCGACGTAATTGGTGAAATTCCGCAACACGGTATCGTTGCCGCCGCGTATCGCGATATCCGTAATGGTTCCTCCCGGCGTACGGTTGCCGTAGAACATGCAGTTTGAGAAATGGCATCCGTTTGACACTGAATAGTTGTTATATATCGCATCCACAATCAATAACGCATTTGACACAAAAGTGCAATTTACGAATTGAGCGTCAAACGGGCACAGGGTGTTCACAACATACAAGCCGCCTTTCCCCAATGGACTCTTGCAGCGTTCCACCAATGTGTTGGAGGCCCTGGTGTAGTCTCTGAACACACAATACTCCTTGTTTGTGAGATTGTGGATAGTGCAGCGATCCACTACGCAGGAACGAAGTTCGCCTGCCGCGATGTCACACTCCTCGAGATGCGAATTGTTGGCGGCGTCATTGTATGCGCCTATGGCAGGAGAAAAGGAACTGCTGGGGGCATTGGCGCCAGCGGCAAATGAACACCGGACAGCATGAGCACCGATCACGGACGACAACCCATGACTTGTACCGCTTGTATTATAATAGTTGTTGCTGAACACAGAATCGTATATGGCGCAGCGATCAACATCGTTGACAATGCCGCGAAGCACGGCCTTCACATACTGGCTGCCTGACTCGGAGGCAGTCTGGCTTGCCGTGTTTTCGATGAACTGGCAGTTCGTGACAACAAGGCTGCTGTCCGATTGAAGCGCTCCGCCAGTGCCGTAAACCGTCAGCACCGAGCCTTCATTCCCCCTGAACTTGCATCCTGCCACCTTGCCGCCGCTGATGTCGCAATGGATCATCCATTGTGCATTGTTGCCTGTAAAATCGCAGTCAACAAAGGTTTTTCCTCTCACAATGTACTTTGCCGGCCCGTAGTTTCCCTTGAAAGTGCAATTCGTCGCATAAAGAACGGCGCTGCTGCCGATCACCGCATCAGCCGTGTTTGTATTGCTGTCGAACGTGCAGTCATACGCAGCAAAACTGTACGAGGCAACCCCTTTTGCGTTTCCAACAAAATCGCACCCGTATGCGTAGAAGGTTTGTGAAGCATCCCCGCCGACAACAGCTGTACCACTCTTGCATTCCTTGACCAAGCAGTCGCGAAGCACAACCCACCTTGCCGCAGCTCCGTTGCCACCAGCTGTGGAATTCTGCCTGAAAACACAGTTTGTGGCCGTGACCACACCGACCATCTCGCCCCTCACAGCGCCTCCGTCATTGCGTCTGCCTCCCGTAAAGCACAAATTGCGAATCTCCTTATTTTTACTGCCGCTGGCAAAGCGAATGATGCATCCCAAGCTGTTGCCGTCGATGATGACAGGCTCGTCACCATCGGTCCACGTCTGACGTGGCGACGAATCCTCACCCTCTATCGTGAGCGCAACATTATTGACGCTGAGAAGATAGTTGTTTGAACTGTCCATTTTCTCGTCCGTGAACCTATATGGGCTACCGGACTTCATAAGGCGAATGGTATCGATTGCCTCGCCGCCGATCTTCTCGCCTGCGTTGGCTCTCGCCACGGCGTTGGTAAGCTCAGCGACAGTTGCAACTTCTATAGTCGCAGCCGTAACGCACCAATGGAGTGCGGCAATGGCGATTGCCGCGGCAACTTTGCCTATGGTTTTCATTTTTGTTTTCCTTTCTGTTTTCAAGTCGCTGCTGTTTTCCCTTATTTCTTCCCCTCAAGCACAAGCAGAATGCCTGCGTTGCCGGAAAGCGTCAGGCGGTTGCCGTCGCCCCATCTGGCGAGCGCCGCGCGTGTATGCGCCGGCCCACGTCCACGGAGATCACTGCAACGCGTTCAGGCAAGACACCCCTGCCAAGTTTGTCGATATAAATTATACCACACCCCACCTCGGAAAAGATTTCCTTTAGGCAAATAAAAACATTCTCAATTGGAAACAGAGGGAGGAGAGGGTCAATTAGAAAATCAGCTCATCACACCATTGGCAGGTCGGGAAGCAGATGCAAGACCTCGTTCCAATAGAAATACGCCTCCAGTGCATTGGCTTTCTTCAACTTGTCCAGCACAAGGAACTGTCCAGACATTCTGTTTGCGACAAGCTTCTCAATCACATCCTTACTGCCCGAATAGCGCGTAACCGACCTTTTCCGTCTCAGTAGCAAAGCCGCTAAATATGCGGCCTTAGCTGCAGCAGTCTTCGCTTCAATGACGCCAAACCTCCCGCCATTGATGAGATCGCCGTGCATCTTGTCGATTCCGCTCCTGATCAGTCGTTCATAGTTGGAATCGAGCTTCCTGCGCCGTATGTCAAATGTCGTAATGTCAAATGCAGTCTTTACGATATCATTTAGCACGGATTCTGGAACACCTTTTACATTCTTGTATTCGGCTTCCAGCCGAACCACATCCAAGAATGTTGTCCGAAAGACACCAAAATCGGAAAAACACCCAAATAGCTGCGCTACGTCAAATAGCTGCTTGAACACCTGATGGGCAGAGTCTTCCATTCGTCGCGGACTGGCAAACGGGACACCTGTCGTGTTTGGCGCAAACGCAGTCAACTTGTCGCCAAGCAATGCATCAACATTTGGGATTCGTACCTTTGACTTGGCGCCTTCCAACAGAAGAAACGGACAATCAATCTCGACCTCTCGGGTGTTCCTCATGGCTATTCCGCATGCCTCCTCCACAACGTCCAGCAAGACGTAATGCGGAGTAGCCGTCGAGCCGTATTTTCCGCGATAGAACACTTTGTAATGGCGACGCGTCGGCGGTTCCGAGTCAGACTCCCGGACATCATTCTCCCACCGTGTGAACGGCGGATGCCTGACCCATTCCTTCATCTCGCTTTCAAACTTGTCCTTTGGCACTTGGCAGACTATGTCAATATCTACAGAGACCCGTTCGGGCTTGCCAAGAGCCAGAAGGAGCGAGGTTCCGCCTTTGAAGAGAAACGGCATGTCCGAAAGCGCCAATCGCTCAAGAAGAACGAAAGCATGCATCGTCCGTTCGAGGACGGCGGGATCCGCCATCTTCATGCGCTTGAATTCTGCCTCGATGTGCTTCTTGCTCAGCGTGTCCTTCGCTATCATGGCAAACTCCCGAACTTCTTCTTCAATTGCCGGTAGAACTTCTTGACCGCATCATTCTCAATGCCCTCTGCAAACAGAGCATCACACAGGATGATCGTGTTCCGGCTTGCGAATCTCCGCCTGGAAATACGACGGAGAATAGATTGTGCATTTATCGAAAAACCCTGTATCGCACCACGCACGATCTCCTTATAGTCCCATTCATCGATGATCAATTCGGCTTCAGACGCTAAATCGACAAGGATCCCCTCAAGCGAGAGCGCTTTCCCGCTTTCATTCTCGTCATCACGCGTTATGGGGCGTATAATGAAATTCTCTGCCGTCTTCCGCTCGGACAGGAACGATGCCGCACTTGGATTGACAATCACCCGAGACTTTGGCCAAGTCGCTTCAAGTCTATCCCTAAGTTGCTCCATCACCGATCGGTCAATATACACGTACGTGTAAAACATTCCGGGGAGATGGTGGAAGAAATCCACCAGCTGATGAGTCGACCAGCATTTTGATTCTGCATAAGGGAACCATTCGCTCAGCTTTGCGGACAATGTATTTACTGGAGACACATAGTCAAACTTGCTCTTTTCGCAAATGGTCGACCAACCTCTCCCGGCAGATCGCATCAAGCCAGTTCTCCAAAGAGTGCTGACAAGATTTCGTGAAGAACCATAAGAAAGAAGAGTGCCATTTTTCTCGGCAAAGGTTCTGAACACTATGTTTGGAACATAGTGCCTTTCTTTGAACGCATTCTTGACGACGCTTTCCAGATCCTTGCTCGGCCTCATCGTCAAGAAGTGTAGCAAATTATTGTTTGAATGACAAGCGGCAACTTTTAGAAAAACTTGCTAACTGTCATGTTTATGCCCAAATCACTCTTCCACGCCCTCTTTCATAAATTCATAGGAAATTGAGATTTCGACTGTATAAACCCTTGTCTCGCCGGGGGCAAGGCGCATGGGTTCGCGCATCAGCGCCTCAAGGCACCAGAAATGATTTCCTCACCCAAGGAGAAGGTTGAGGTCTTCTTCGGTCGGTGCGCGACCGTATTCGCTGATTTCGTAAGTCTCCATGTATTTCGGAACGCGCCGACCGGGATAGCGCTCGCGCCAAGCGTCCGCAAAGCGCTCCGCGTCCGCGACTTTGCGAAACGCCCAGTATTTGCGCAGATACGCGTTGCGCCTCGCTATGTCGCTGCGGTCTCCGAGCGCCTTTACCTCGCCAGTTGTGCCCTTGTCCCACGGGAGCCAGTCGTAGAACTGCGACACCTGCGCGTCGAGTCCGTCACACCACTTGTCCATGTATTCGTCGACGTCGAACATGACATCAGGTTTCAGTTCGCGTGGATACGTAAAGAGGTCGCACATGTAGAGGACAACAGGCCTCAATCGCATTGGCTTCGCTTCCTCGCACCAGTGCGGAACGCCGAGAAGATAGCCCGCGTCCATCACGGCCTGGCCTGTGGCGCGGTGGTCGGCGTGGTAGTCGTTCGTGCGATGGGTGAAGATGAAGTCGGGCTCGTATTCGCGTATCTTCTTCGCCACAAGGCGGCGAACCTCATCCGTCGGGTAGAGGCCGCAGTCCGGATAGCCGTATATGTCGTAGCCGTCGAGCCCGAAGCGGCGGGCCGCCTCCTCGGTCTCTGCGCGGCGCACCTTGGCGATTTCCGCCGGAGGCAATCTGTGGTGACCCATGCTGCCGTCCGTAACCGAGACGAACTTGACCTTGAATCCACGTTCCACGAGACGGACAGTCGTGGCACCGCAGATGATGTCCGCATCGTCAGGGTGAGCTCCGATCACCATGACACGCGGCGGACCAGGGCGCCTCGCCTCGTATTCAGAAGACTTGGGTGGACACGCGGCGGCGCGGCGGCGTCCATGCGGCGGGGTTTCAGCCGTCCCAAAGGCCCCTTTAGTCGCGGCAGTCGCCGCAGCCAGTGCGCTTGCAGTCAAGAATGCTCGTCTGTTGATTTCCATGCTTGTTCTTCCTTTCAAATCGTTGCTGTCGCCACTTCCAATTGCGACATAGATATTATACCACGCACATGCATGCAAAAGATTTCCATTAGGCAAACAAAAACATTCTCAATTGGAAAACATCCCCTTGTCCTTCGGGCGTAGAATTTGATATGATGTAGCCACTATGAGGCAGACAGGGGCAAACTCAGCGACTGGGCCGGTGCTTCTTTTCACGCGTCCGACGTTTCACTCGCATCGCGAGCGCACGAGCGGGGTCTATGCCGCCGCGATAGAGCGCGGCTGGCAGATACAGCAAGTGGCCGAGGTGCCGACAAAAGAGCTTATCACAAAATGCATGCGGCTGTGGAATCCGATAGGATGCCTGATAGATCCCTCGGTTATAACACATCACCTTGACGGGAAGATCTTCAAGATGCTTCCGACTGTTCTGATGGGGCGCGGCGAAGGTCGCTTGGAGTGGGGAAAGTTTGACTGCTCGTTTCAGGACTGCCACGCGCCTGTGGACATGGCGTATGCTGAGCTTTCACGGCTTAAGCCGGCAGGTTTCGCATTCGTGGGCGATCCTGCAAAACCGTTCTGGAGCATTGAGCGAGGTCTGTTCTTCAAGGAATCCATAGGCGACAAAAGCGCCTTTTCGGAATATGCGGGGCCCGACCCTGACACGGTGCGCGGCAGACGGGCTATGGTCAAGTGGATTGGTGCCCTTCCCAACCCTTGCGGATGTTTTCTCGCGGCTGACCATCTTGCCGCATCGTTCTATGCAGCGGCGGCAGAAGCCGGTCGAAAGATCGGCGCAGACCTCCCGACGGTCGGAGTCGATGACGACGAAAGGATATGCAAATCGATGAAGCCAACGCTTACGAGCGTGAAGCCAGACTTCTTCCAGTCTGGCGTAAACGCGATACGGCTTCTGGAGCAGCGGCTCGCGAACCCTTCGCAAGCCAAGGCGAAGGCGACATACGGAGTACTTGGAATCGTTAGGCGAGAGTCGACGATGGAGAGCTACAAGGATGTCCGCGTCACGAGGGCGATGTCTCTCATTGGCGAACGCGGATGCGGCAAACTCTCCGTCGCGGATGTCGCGCAAGAGATGAGATGCTGCTCGCATCTCGCACAAATACTGTTCAAGCGCCACACAGGAATGACTGTACTGGACGCAATCCGCAAGGTACGACTTGAAAAGGCGTTCTCGCTTCTCAAGAACCCACGCATCCCGCTGGACTCAATCCCCTTCCAGTGCGGCTATGCGGCTGCCCCCGCCTACTTGAAGACCTACTTCAAACGCGTCACCGGCCTCACCATGCGCGACTGGCGCCGCCAGAATACATAACACGCCCCTTTATGTGGTTAAGGTTGAATTGTTTTTGAGTATCGGTTGGAGTTGGCGAATCAGAGATGTAGGAAGGTTTAGTCGAAATCGTGTCGTTCTTGTATTCGACCCGAAGGATGGTTGGCTCGTGGTTGGAGCGTGGTTGGAGCAGGACAAGGACGGTTAGAACGCGGCCGAGGGGTTGCTGTCGGACGGACGATGGGTGGTCGCGGTTGGAGCGCGGTTGAAGAGGCCAAGCCCTTGGGAGAAAATCAGCGCGAAATCTTGAGCCAGACGCGCAGGAGCTCTGAGTCGCTCCACGCCTGGGCCGCGCAGCCCTTCTGGGCATGCGGCGCGTCGCCGTCGGCGTTTTCGCTCACATGGCAAATGCAACCCGCGTTGAGGTTCTCGACAGACGACGCGAGAAGCGAAAGCGCGGAAGAGCGCGAACAAGCGCCGATCTTGACGAGCGCCTCGGCATAGAGCGGGAACACCCAGCCCCAAACCGTTCCGTTGTGGTAGGCGGGTTTGCGCTTTGTGTCCTCGTCGCCGGCATAGACGCCGCAGTAGAGCGGATGCTCCGAGTTGAGCGACCGCATGCCGCCGGGAACGACGAGTTCCTCGGTCGCAAGCAGTATGGACGGATCGTCGATGATGCCAAGCGTAATAAGGAAAAGCTGGTTCGGGCGAATCGTGTCCTCCGGCTCCGCATTGGCTGCACTCTCGCCATTCGCCGCCGCGAGGCAGTCGAAGTAGCCAGGCGCGTCTTTGCGCTTAAAGAGCCGCTTCAGCGAATCGAGCGCCTTGTCCGCAAGTTCGCCGCGGCCGAGGAAGCGTAGAGCGGAAATCCAAAGCGCCTGTATCTCGACGGGATAGCCGATGCGCGGCGTGCACGCCGGATAGTTCGTGTCCATCCACGTGAAGTGCGATGGCGACCAGACGAGCGCACTTTCCTTGTCGACATGGATTCCATTAGGAGTGCCCTTGATGTAGTTGTCGACTATAGACTCGCAAGTCTTCTTAAGCGCCGTCATCTGGTTCGCGCATCCGGCCTCGCAGATCTCCTGCACACAGCGTATGAACCAGAGCTGCGCATCCGTCGTGTCGCGGTTTCCGGCGGTGTTGCCGTAGATGATGTTGGGGAGAGTTCCATTCTCCTCGAACGCGGCGAACGCCTTCAAGATTCGGACGGAGTCGGTGATCTTGCCTGCGGCAATCATGCCGCGCATAAAGATGAAGGTGTCGCGTCCCCAGTCGAGGAACCACGGATAGCCGGCGATTACCGTCTTGAGGTCGTCGCGCTTCACGATGAAGAGATCGAGGGAGCGAGCGAGGACATCGGGAACAGGAGCCGTCACGACAGACGGCAGCTGCTCGGCGCACCATCTGAACGGCGCGGCGGATTTG
>Ga0256407_10013457_pt1 | contig 10941 bp, 10 predicted proteins | sample RumenRJG_04DNA_FD_193489 | JGI IMG/M metagenome (GOLD analysis project Ga0256407, IMG submission 193489) | Bovine rumen microbial communities from Lethbridge, Alberta, Canada - RJG_04 | ecosystem: Host-associated > Mammals > Digestive system > Stomach > Rumen | place: Canada: Alberta... | reverse complement strand
GTCAAGCAAATTGACGTTTTTTTTTCCAACCTTTCAGTTGGGATAAAATCTGAATATTTGTTGCTCAGGTCGATAATCTTTGATTCGTCTAATCCCTGAAAAAAGCGGGCATTTCTTCAGCTCTTGTAAAGCGTCAATATCCATTTTTGATTACAAAGAGAGGGTAAAGTGTGAATTAATCGTAAAATTAACAATAATTATGTAGCTGAGTAACATTTGTTAACCTATTATATCATAATAAATGATTATATTTGCACGCAAACTTGAATATTATACGCATGAGTTGGAAAGAAATACTAACACTAAAAGACTGGTTCTCCTATCGTCAGAAAATTGGATTATTGGTTGTAGCAGCTAAATACGGACATACCGGTGAAATTCCTGTTCCCGACTACTCTACAAAGGCTATGGCTCAGGAGGCTATCGGTCTCGACATACAGAAACTTTAAAAATTGGTAGAAAAACCCAACTTTGAATACAAGTACGACCTGGCGTACCAGAAGTCGTTTGCAGCAAGGCTCAGTTTCCGTATCATGGGCATTGCTGCAGGCGTCTTTTTGGTAGCTGTATGTCTTTTCTTCTACTTTACCGGTGACAGCATGACGCTGCCGCTGACGCATCAGATAGTGAAATACGGCACCATCGTGTTTATCGTGGGCCTGACGTCGCTGTTTGTATTCTGTACGTGGGCTATTTATCAGATGGTGAAACCACTGAAGGAGTTCACCGATTCCGTCGTGAGCATTGCTGAGGGTAATCTCGACACCCCTTTGCCCGATATCCATTCTGAGGACGAGCTGAAGCAGTTGCGCGACTCCTTTGAGTACATGCAGCACTCGCTGAAGCAGCATATCAGCGACCTGCAGGCCACGACGGCCAGCAAGGAACGTCTGCAGAGTGAGCTGAAGATTGCCCACGACATCCAGATGGGTATGATTCCCACAACGTTCCCTCAGCGACAGGACCTCGACCTCTTTGCCTCGATGACACCTGCAAAGGAAGTAGGTGGCGACCTCTACGACTTTATCATCGAGGGCGATGAGCTCTTCTTTATTATCGGCGATGTGGCTGGCAAGGGCGTACCGGCATCACTCTATATGGCCGTTACGCGAACCTTGTTCCGCAATCTGGCAGGTAACTACCAGAGTGCAGCCAACATCGTGCGTGAGATGAATCACGCCATCGCCTCTACTAACGATTCTTACGTCTTTGTGACTGTTTTTGTGGGTGTGCTCGACATGAAGACGCACTATCTCACCTATTGTAATGCAGCGCATAATGCCCCTGTGATGATTACAACAGAGGGGGAATGCAGTCTTTTAGAAGTGGAGACAAACCTCCCCATTGGCGTTGAGGATCGCTATAACTACGATGAGCAGCAAGTGGATTTCCCTCCAGGTAGTGCGCTGCTTCTCTATACTGACGGACTGACGGAAGCCATGTACTTCTCCAACGACGGCAGCCGAAAACTTTTTGGCGAGCAGCGTGTTCTCCACGATGTTGAGAAAAACAGTAAGGCTTCTGCCATTGAGGTTATCGACTTCCTGAAACAGCATGTCAGCGTGTTTGCCGATGGTACAGAACAGAGCGATGACCTTACGATGCTGTTCCTCCGACACGGTACGGCTCAGGAACCAGGTGTTGACCCTTCGCGTCGTCTCATCATGAAAAACGAGATGTCGGAAGTAGGTCGTTTGCGCGCCTTCTTCTTCTCCGTCTGTCGTGAGCATGGTATCGACGACGAAACCGCCAAGACCCTGAACCTCGCCCTTGAGGAGTGGGTGGCTAATGTTATCAACTATGCCTATCCGAAAGGCATGCGGGGCCATGTTGAGGTGACTGTTGACGTGAGCGACGATGTGCTGACATTTGTGATTAAGGATCACGGAGCGGCCTTCGACCCCACACAACACGAAGAAGTCGATATAGATGCAGAAATTGATGAGCGTGCTATCGGAGGCCTTGGCATCCATCTGATACGCGCTATCATGGATACAGTGGAATACCAGCGTACTTCCGATGGCTATAACCGACTGGTGCTCACTAAAAGGATTGAAGAATTGAAAAATTAATAGTCAAATAGTAAATTGTCAAATTGTCAAATAGTATGAATACTGAGATTAAAGAACAGAACGGCACTTATGTTGTCATCCTTACAGGTTGGCTCGATACCAACGAAGCTTCAAAGTTCTTAGAGGATATCAAACCTCTGGAGGATAATATCGATAAGCATATCGTGATTGACTGCAAAGACCTTGAATATCTTTGTAGCCTTGCCCTTCGAGGACTGTTGAAACTGAAGAAGGAGAGTGCTGCAAAGGGAGGCCGATTAGTCCTGAGGAATGTCATGGGCGAAGTACAGAAAATCCTCACCATGACAGGCTTCATCAAACTCTTCGATTTTGAATAGACTTTATGTGGACTAAACCTTACGGAATGAAAGAAGGCTTCCTCATTGGAGGAGGCCTTATCATTGCTGGGCTGATGCTGGAACTGAGTGTCGGCCTATCTCATCTATGTGCATTACCGGCAATTACCCACTCACAAGCCTCGGCTTGCCCTGTGCGTGCTGCTCGTCTCGTTTGTGCTCTTGCAGATGTGTTGGTGGGGCATCAATTACCTGCCCTCGGCTCAGGGCTCCAGCGTGCATGTATATAGCATGTAGTCTTAGCTTAGGCGGAGACACATCATGGTGAGGTCATCGTTGGGCTCTGCACCTTGGCGGTGTGCTTCTACCTGGGTCATGAGGTCCTCGATCACTTGTTGCGAACTCTCGTAGCGGGTGTCGCGGATGGTGCTCAGCAGTCGGTCGTCGCCAAACTGTTCGTGCTGGGGGTTCTCGGCTTCGTTGAGGCCGTCGGTATAGATGAAGAGGGGTCTCTTCCTGATGCTGTCGATACTCTCGCCGATGAACTCGAGTCCCGGCCACAGGCCTATGGGGGCATTGGACTCCATATGGAGGAATGAGCCGTGTTCCTCACCGCCTCCTATCACTGGCGGGTTGTGGCCTGCGTTGCAGAAGTCCAGATGACCCGTGGTCAGGTCTACGAGGCCTATGAACAGCGTGACAAACATCCCTTGCTCATTATCCTTACCCGAGAGGGCGTTGTTGATGCGGGTGCAAATCTCTGCAGGCATCATGCCCTGTTCGGCGAGGGTGCTGAAGAGTCGGGTGGCCTGGGCCATGAAGAGCGAGGCAGGCACGCCCTTGCCCGATACGTCGCCTATGCAGAAGTATAGACGGTCGTCGTAGAGCTGATAGCCGTAGAGGTCGCCTCCTACCTCTTTGGCGGGTGTCATCGCAGCGTAGAGGTCGAGTCCCGGGCGATTGGGAAACTCGTGGGGCACCATCGACATCTGTATGTCGCGTGCGATGCGCAGCTCACTCTTTATGCGCTCCTGAGCCGCCTGCATCTGTGCCATCCTGCGTGCCACGCGGCGGCGATATAGTGTGTAGACGATGAAGAAGAGGGTGATGAGTGCCAGGGCGATGGCCATGCCGATGGTGCGCTGGTGCGAGAGTTCTGTCTGCTGGGCGGCTATCATCGACTCCTTCTCCTGTGTCTCGTAGATCACGGCCAACTGTGAGGCGTCATCGTTGAGCGTCTTGGTGTATACCGAGTCGAGGGCACCGATGATGCGCTCTGCCATGTGGAGGGCGCGCTCGGTGTGGTGCGACTTCAGTTCGGCCTCGAACATGGGTGCCAGCTCCAGTCGCAGGTAGTCCATCGACATCTCCTTGCCGTTCGCCTGACGGGCGGTATCCAACTTCTCGGAGAGGTTAGCCAACTCCTGCCAGCGTCCCATTGTCTTAAGGTAGTTGAGCTGTGTACCCAGGAAGTCGCTCTCGTTACTGCCGTTCAGTCTGAGAAATGCCTTGTAGTGCTCTTCGGCCTCCTTCTTCCTACCTGACTTGGCGTAAACCAGGGCGGTGTTGGCTTCCAGACACTGGCGGGCGTAGGTGCTATATTCCTCTTTGACATTCTGGGCCTCCAGCGATTGGCGGTAGCTCTCTTCGAGCCGGGGCAGCCAGAGCAGGGCCTCGCTGGTATTGTTCTTCATCAGATTGCACTCGATACAGTTGCCTATCGTGGCGAAAATGTTGTAGTAGGTGTTGAAGTCGTTTTTCTTCTTGGCCAGGTCTGCCATCACATTATAAGCCTTGCCGAAGTTCTCGTTACCCTCCTTCTCGCGGCCCAGCATGATCTGGCACGAGCCTATCTGACTGAGGTACTTTGGGGCGTAGACCATGCAGAGGTTGTGGTTGCTCTGGCTGGCGAAGGTGTAGGCTTCGGTGGCGTAGTCGAGGGCTTTGCGCCAGTCGAGACTATTGATATAGATGTGAGCCAGCAGACGGTAGACGGCCAGGTAGCTGGGCAGGTCTTCGTCCTTCAGCTTGCCGTCCTTTAGCGAACGCTGGGCGTAGAATGCTGCGAGGCGTGTCTGTCCCATCGCGTCGTAGACCTCGGCACGACATTCGTCGGCCATGTTCTGTGTCAGGTCTTTCGTGGTTTGTATGCTGTCTATGATCTCGAGGGCGCGCTCGGGGTTGGAGTAGCGGATGTCGAAGATGGCGTAGAAGAGGCTGTCGAGTCTCGTGTTATTGCTGACAATCTCCGAGTTGGCCGACTCCTTACATGATACCGAGAAAAGAACCATCAGTAGTGCTATAGCGGTTCCTATGGTGATGTGTATTTGCTTATTAGGCATGGTTTGGGTAATTTAATTTTTTAAGTTCTTAATCGTGTGCAAAGTTACAAATAATATCTCGAATAACCAAGGAAAAACCTAAAAAACTAAATCCCCGTCCTTCGTTGAGAACGGGGATTTCTTCTAGATTTTAAGCTCATCCTCCGACATATTACTCCATGTCGCCGTTGCCACCGGGCTCGCCGCCTGTGCCCTTGCTAAACAGCCTGGTGCTTACCTCGCTGGATTCACCGTTCTTGATGGCGATAGCCTTCACGGTGGTTGTGTTGCTCAGGGTGAAGCCTCCCTCATAGAGAGTGCTCTGTGCTGTTGGTGTAGAGCCGTCAGTGGTGTAACGGATCTCAGCATCCTCAGGACCGCTCATCGTCACCTCTGTGCTCTCCGTGAATGGAGTCACGCCAGAGATAGTCGGCTTTGCCAGAGTGTTCTGCTGCTGAGAGCCTGAGCCGCTGTTGCCGCTCTGCTCTGAACCAGAACCTGACTGATTACCTGAACCTCCGTTGCCGCCATCACCCTCCTCATCAGAGGTGCCTGATTTCAGCAGGCTCTTGACGTTGATGAACTCGGCCTTCTTGATGAACTCACGGCTTGAGATGTTGTCCTCGGCCGTCTGGTCAGGAAGGAAGCGGATGTGGAGGGCCTTCAGGTGCTGGTTCACATTGAAGTCAGCCTCCTTGTCGGCACCGCCCTTCTCGCACTCTGCTGTCAGATAGAAGGTACCCAGGCCGGTGACCTTAACCTTCTTCGACTCCAGGAGCATCTCGAGCAGACAGTTCTTGAACTTGGTCATCACACCCTCCACAACGTCTTGGGTATAGACCGAGCCATGCTCTGAGATGTGCTTCGCAAGCTTGGTAGTGCTCAGCGTTTCGATACTTTTTAGTCGGGCGTACCACTTCCCGTACATCGCAGACTCCGAGTCCTTGATGTCATTCTGGTAAACTTCGTAAAGAATTTTACTCATGATGTTAGCTTATTAGGGTTACACTTAATCCAGATCAGGACTTTCCTGTCTTTCATCATTTCTGACGCTACAAAGGTACTAAAAATTTCTGAAACTACCAAATATTTCTACCATTATTTTTGCTAATATACGTTAAATATTTTGTATGCAAAAATGTAAAGAAAAACGAGCCGTAATCTCGTAAGCCACGAGGTTACGGCTCGTTGATGACGATATTACGGCTCGTCTTTTTCCAGGCCATAATGCAAGTTCAGAACTTCTTTTTATATTGACCGTTCTTGATACGATCAACGATGTGGTATTTGCTGACAAACGATCCGATGTATCTTTCTGCTGATTTCCACGGAATACCAAGTTTCTCGGCAAACTGCTTGCTCTCTTGTGTAGTGAACTCTATGCCCAGTGCATCGAAAAGGGCTTTTTCTGTTGCTGACAGTGAAAGACCTGATGGGCTTGTTGGTGTATTGTCGTGAGGCAGCAAATTGGCATATACATGTGTCGTGTGGTTAATCAGACAGTTGGTAATGGTCAATACTGTCTGGAAATCCTCTTCCGTGCAAACGAGAGTCTGCGACAGAGGATCGAGCATTGGTTCACGCTCTTCACAGCGAAGAACGGTGAGTACCATCGCCATACGGAAAGTGGTTAGCCCAAGGCGCTTGACAAATGCATCCAACTGTTCGCCATGTAGCCCGATCTGTTCAAGCAACAGTCCGGAAAAATAGTTATTGAACTGCTTTTGCTGTTCAATACTGAGTACAAACTGAATCGGGGGGTCACTCTTTTTCTCCAGTTCGTGATAGAGTGTCAGGTATCGCTGGCCTACTTTCAGTAAGCGGTCTGCGATGGGTTCATTGCATTCTGCAAAGACATCACGCCATAGATGATTACTTTTCAGGTTGTAGAACAGGAAACGGTTAGCCAGTCCGTTCTCCACTTGCTGAGGTGACAGCAATTGTGGAACCTGGCCAGGTGTACATGTCAGTAGAGCTGCCAGTCGGGGACAGTCCAGATTGACATGCTCGTCATCCTTTCTGCGACTATAGCTGATAGGCTCATGATGGAAAGCCTTGCGAAGTCCGTCGCTGTAGTCACCGTAATCCTGCTTCAAGGCCTGGGTCAGTGTATCAGCCTCAGTCTCGAAGATGACTCCCCACTCACCATTGTCCGATAAAGCCTGATAGGCTGACGTGGCTGATGAGTTGGCTGCTACAAAAACAGAGCGATAAGGCGGTTTGACAGGCTCCTTTTGAGCAGCACGCTGTTTTTTGTCGAGTGCCGACCACTTGGCGTATTCCTGCTGATAGTCCTCAAGTTCGTTTTCATAGGCTTTCCGTATCTCCCATTCAATAGGCATCAGCAACTGGCGACAGTCGGAGATGATACCCTTGTCAGCGCCGGAGGGTGCGTCGATGAGCGTATAGAATGGCGGATAGACACGCTTACCGTCGTAGATGCCATAGATGCCATGCATCGAACCTGAATAGAGAGTCAATGCAGCAAGTGTCACCTTGTCGCGCCCTTCGTAATCCGTCTGGGTCTCTACGGGGTCACGGAGCAGGGCTGGAAGGCTGGTAACGTCAAGTTTGTCAGAAAAAGTTTCCGTATAGGGCACAAAATCTTTGTCCAGAGAGTCAGAATGGTTTCCCTCATTTCCCTCAGAACCCTCACTTCCCTCACGGCTGAGGGATTTTACAGGAACTTGTGGAATAGAAGTACTCTGATTATCTATAACCTTAATATTATAAATATTCTTAGGCATCTGAACATTTGCTTTGCCGCCTCCCTGGGAAACGTTTCCCTCAGCGTGAGGGTTTGAGGGATTTGAGGGAAACGCACGACTGATAGCACTTAGGTCGACACCAGCATATTGTGCTTTTTTGTAAAAAGTTGCGATGGTGACACGGCCGTCACGTTTCGACAGACATTCCTGCCACTTCTTCTCGCAGTCAGTCTCGCGATACTTGGTGCTCTGGCTTGAAACCAGATGGAACAGGTCGCGAGCCTCAGGACCAAGCTCGGCGAGCGCGCAACCGCACTCCCACCAATCGTTGTAGCTCTCGGCAATGTTGCCACCTAGCCGAAGCAGTTCCTCAACGGTGGCTTTCGCCTTCTCCAGCTCGTTCCCGGCAATGGGAACGGCTGGCTTGGGATTAGGTACTTGACCAATGTTTAACTGGTCGTTGGAGATATTAGCAGACTTGCTCTTGTCATCCGAGGCTCCTGCCCAGGCCATCGGATCAAAGATTGTATCGTTGTTCATACTAATCTGTTCTTTAAATGATTCGGGTTTACTGATTAAAAATACTCAATGAGAGAGGGCAGGATATACGCTTCAGGATCGTAACATAGGTAGCATGCCCTTGAAGGATTGCCACATGCTTTGTCCACTTGCTTGTCTTCCAGGTGGTAAGTGTGCATAAGATAGTTGCGCACAGCTTGGAACCATATACGATGGTCACAGCGCGATAGGTCGATGTGGATGAACCATTTCAGACCGTTGCCACGTGGAGAACGGAATTGCAGCAAGGTCTGGAACATCGGCTCGTGGATCAGCAATTGGAACAATTCCTCTACACGGTTGTCTAGATGATCCAAGTCCATACAAAGGACACCTGAATGCTTGACAAGGGAATTGTCCGAACAGTAGCTGAAAATACCACTTGGTGTCACGTAGTCAAGTTCCTGTCCCTTGAAGTCGCGGGCCTCGTTATCATCTGTGATGAGTCTGAGATCGCGAGTTTCAGGGAAGTACCTGCGAGTGATAATGTACCTATAGACCTGGAACAGCGACAGTGGCTGTCCGCTCGGCCATTTGTTTGTAATCGGCTTCGTGAAGAAGCTCATCCGCACCTCGGCTGGATTCCAGCTGTTGGCGGTTGTTGGGTTATTATAAGCCTCCATACTATTCTGTTATTTTATTGTATGAGGTTTACCCACTTGCACAAACGGACTTCGGTATAGTGGTTATGATTTCACCTTGTCCGTCCCCTCGGCCCGTGCTCGGTAAATGCCTTGGGTGTCGTTAACTGACCACAAAGGTACGGCTATTCCCAGAAACGGGCAAAATAGAAAGAGCCAACTTAATTTTCTGGATATTAAGTTGGCTGAATTGTAATTGTCAATTGTAATCGTTATTGGCTCAGACCGCTTTTTTTACATCTGCTTCCACCAATTCTATTAGCAGTCTCATTTCTTTAAGTCTGATACTCATTGCTTCCAATGAAACTCCCATGTGGCGTGCAATGGGACCTACGACATTTTGGAAATCCTTGTCATTATATACTGGTGCTTTAACACGCAATGGCCTTACAGCATCGCTCTTGTACCATTTACGCCAATATAGATTATATAGGAGATCCACTATTTCGCGAGGCATAAGCATATAGGAAGCAAAAACATTTGCCTGGACTTCGAGCCAGTGTTTCTCCCAGATATCACTGGATGCTTCGGCTGCAAGTTTTGCGTCACGCTCGAGAAACTCACGGAATTTTGGGTGGGAATGTAGTTTGTGGTGACCATATTCATGTGCCATAGAGAAATGGTCACGAGGATCTCTTTCCTTTAGCTTGTCACTTAATCTGACCACCTTCCTCTTTATGTCAATATGGCCAAGATGACGTTGCTTCGACAAATCAGAACGGATAATTTTCAGTTTATCTCGTTTTGCATATTGATAAGGGTCGATTATACAATAGGGCACATTGTCGTTCACACCACAGCGTTTCAGTAAGTAAACGTATGTATCAACATCTGTTTTAATAATCTGTGAGACCACCTCCTCTATAAAGTCACGTGTCAGTTTAGGTGCATGCGCACTTCCAGGATTGTTCACGGGTATACCGTTTCTTTTGAGGAAATCAGTAAGTGAGGTGGTTGTATAAGTACCATCCTGTATGACCAAAGGTACAGTCATCGGAACTATGTCACTTAACATCTTGTGTTCGTAATCATGCACAGAGTCACCACAATCCATCCTTGGCGTTAGGATATCACTTTCTGTAATCTCATATTTGGGATTAACGCGTATCAAACGGACATCGTTTTCTAATGCCACTCTTTTTACTTGTTCATCGAATCCAGATTGAGCTGCAATTACTAACTTGATTTTTCTGTCAACACTAAAGTGACAAGCCATTTTATAAATTACATAGTCAGACACATTCTCCTCAATACACTCGATGATAAAGATAGATGAAGGCATGTTTTTGTTCATGAACATCTCTGATGCATACTGTTCTATCGATAAAGTTGTTGTATGTCCGCAGTATGTCTTGCCATTACAAAATGTCGTATACTGACTTGTCGCAACTCTTTTCTTCAAATACTCTTTCATGCGCGACTCAACTGTGAAGTTGATCTCCTCTTGTAAACTGACAGGGATAGGAGCATTAAACAATTCCTTCAGTTCTTTGATTATCTTCCCACGTTCACTATCCTCCGCATAGGTCTCGATTTTTTCCAACTTTAGAGACACTGGGCATTGGTCCATGCTGTTCTTTAACTGCTCTCTTGTTTTTCCTTCTTTTAGTCCTTTTGGCCGAATAGCCACAATCAGCCCAGCGAAATCTATTCGTATAAGTCCTTTCTTCAAGATGCTAATGTATTGACTATAGATATTGACACAATCCCAGTATCCGCTGTTACCTTTCTGGGCAACCCATGGCCCGACTCGGTTTACAATTTTCCAAACCCAGTTCTCATCTATACGCCCCTGTACGAAGCATTTTATATGCTCTGTCATTTCCATCCTTCCTTATTTTATGTTTTTCTAGCACAGTGTGCTTTCCAAACTGATTATTGGCTGCAAAGTTACTCATTTTGTGCAACAATACCAAACGAATTTCTGGAAAAGTTATCCAAAATAGGAAACTTTCTAGAATTATTATTGTTAAGAGCATTTTATTCCAGATATTTTTTTGTACCTTTGCATCTCGAATGGGAGATAATAACGATATAGCGCAGATGCTGGCCTTGCTTCATGAGTTGCAGGGTATAGACTTCGTTCGTCAGCTAAGGCTGATAACGGGTCGGTTCTTGTGATCATTTTACAAGGTAATATATTTGTAGAATTGAGAACAAATTTGTATCTTTGCCGTCGAAGACTAATATCTTGGGGCGAATATGGCACGTCAGTTAAGGAAGATTTGAGAAAGCTGGTTTACACTCCCGTAGAGGGAAGCGAAAAGATACTTGATATTGACACAGACTGTAGCAAGCCAGTCAGTGACAGTGAAATAAAATCATTTCTTGTTGATAGTCAAGGA
>Ga0256407_10013456_pt1 | contig 10941 bp, 7 predicted proteins | sample RumenRJG_04DNA_FD_193489 | JGI IMG/M metagenome (GOLD analysis project Ga0256407, IMG submission 193489) | Bovine rumen microbial communities from Lethbridge, Alberta, Canada - RJG_04 | ecosystem: Host-associated > Mammals > Digestive system > Stomach > Rumen | place: Canada: Alberta | collected... | reverse complement strand
TCTCATCCTTTTATGAAAGAAACTCCTTTACCTGAAGAAATGCCAAGATATACTTTATCTAATCCACCTAAAATTGATTTTTTTAGAATGTATAAAAGTAAAAATGAAAATGAAGATATTAATAATGCTTTACAATTGTCTTTTGAAAATGATAAGAATAATTTGGAAATTATGAGAAATTTTGCTTTGAAAACTTTGAAAAAATGTGATATGAATAGAGGGTATGTTGATTTATTTGAAACTACAAAAAATTTAAATAAATTAAATACTAGTCAAGGAAAGGAAGAACATAAAATGATTAAAAGGAAGAATGATGGGGATGATGAAAATATTAAGAATTTAATTTATGTTGATATGATTTTTGATTATAGTGAAAATTTTGGAATTTTGTATAAAATGGATAAAGAAAATATTATTGGATGTGTTTTTAATGATAAAAGTACTTTATTTAAATTTATTGGGAAAGGGAATGTTTATTATGTTTATAAAAAAAAAGGTATTAATAAACCAAAATGTTTTGAAAGTAAAAATATTATTACTGAAATTAAACAAAAATATGAAGTTTTGATTAATTTTGAAAAATATGTTAATATGCAAGTTAAAAATTTAAATACATCTAGTATTAATTATGATATTAATAAAGCTATTTATATTAGAAAAATTATTAAAAAAGATTTAGCAATTTTACTTAAGTTTTCTAATAAAGTTATTCAATTAACTTTTAAAGATGATTCAAAAATTATTATTGATAATGATATAACACAACAAGTTTATTTTTTTGATAAAGATAATAAGAAATATCATTATTCAGTACATTTAGTTAATAAAAGTACTAATAAAAGGTTTTTAAATAGATATGAACATTATAAAAAAATATTTTTTGAAAAAATGGATGAAAGATTTCAAAAAATTCAACAACAAAAAGAAATGGAAAAAGAAAATAATACAGAAGATGATGATCAAGAACCAATAATGGATTTAAATAAAACAACATAATAAAATCACATTTTTTTAAATAAAAATAAGTTAAGATTTATTATATAAAAAATATATATATTAATTCAATAAAAGATTATTTTTACGTTTTTTATATTTAAAAAAAATTAGTAATATAAATAATTAAAATTTGACAACATATTCATTTAACTTAATTTTAAAATTTATTTATTTAATGGATTTATGAATGAATTTATAACATCAAAATAAAATAATTTGTTATATTGTTATATATATTTGTTGAAAAATATTTTTTTTTCAACTATTTACATAAAAATGAAGAAATGAATAATAGTCACTTATATATATAATAAAAAAAATAATTTTAAAAATTTTCATATATTTGATATATCATCAAATGAATTTATATCTGTACTATTTCTTTGTAATTGACTAAAAGTATCAAAAGATAATAAATTTTCATTTTTATTAATATTTCTAGAATATATTGAATTTATTTTCTTAAAAAATTTTAAAAGAACATTATTATTTTTTACTAACTTATTAAATTTTCTATTTATTTTTCCTACTTCCTTTAATTCTTTATAGGATAAATAATCAATTACTTTTAACCATAATATATTAGTAATTGAATTTAAATATTGATTTTTTAAAGAAAATTTATGTCTTTGAATTAAATCAAGTTCAATCGAAAAACGATTATTTTTTTTCCAAGCACCAGTTGAAGATAAATTACTATTAGATATTCTTGATACTATTATTATTTTATCATTTTTTTGTGCAGTACACCCCATTTTAATTTTTTTGATTGAAAATAATTATAAAAATAATAGTTATAAAATGAATTCATAATTTATATAAAGAATATTAATTAATATACTAGTCTTATTAATTTTATTTTTTAATATCTTTTTTATTTTAATTTTTTTTTTTCAGAATAATTGTCAATCAATTCATATTTTATTAAAAAATAAAATGTATTTAATAGATCTACATAATTTAAAAAAAATAATATTTAATTATTTTATCAAAATATATTTAATTGAAAAAATTATTTTTATATTTATATTTAAAAAATAAAATTAATCTAATATAATTTGAATATTATTATTTAATATTTCTTTTAATTCTTTTTTTGCTTTAATTTTATCTGCAATTATATTACCATTTAAATAAATAATCTTCAATTTTTCACATGTGACAAGAAAATATAAATTATCTTCATCTTCAATTTTATTATTACTTAATTTTAAAATTTGAATTTCATTACACATTTCCAAATCTATTAAATCTTTAATCATATTATTATTTGCATTTAATTCTTCTAATTTTTTAAAACATACAATACCACTTAAATCTAATAATTTACAATTAGAAACATTTAATTTAATTAAATTTTGAAATGAAATTCCAATATCTGAAATACTTGAAATTTCACTTCCTTCTAAATTTAATTCTATTAAATTTGGGATGTAATATCCTATATCATTTAACATTCCAAAATTTTTATTAATTGTTAATTTTAAAGTTCTTAATTCTTTTATTTGTGAAATATTTTTTATATTTGAATGACTTTTTATTATTTTATCTAAAATGTTTATTTCTCCTTCTAAATATTTATTTTGAGTTAAAGGTGAATTTAATTCTTCTTTTTTTAATATTTCATTGACTATTTTTTTATATTCTGTGTTTAAATAAATATTTTCTTCTTCATTTATTGGTTTTATTTCTTTTAAGTCTTTAAAAGGAAAAATTATTTTTAAAGGATTTGAATTTTTATTTGATTCATTTGATGTTATATTTTCATTATTTATTATTTTATTTTTATTTTGATAATTTAAACTTTCATTTGCATTTAATATATTAGTATTTTCATCAATAATATTACTTTTATTTAAATTAGAGCTTTTATTCATTTTTTTCAATCAATATTTACTTTTTAAATTTTTTATTTTTTTAAGAATAACGTTTTTATTATTATTAAAAATATTTTTTATTAATTAATTATTTATAAATATAAAATTATTATTCAATTTTTAAAATTAAATAAATAAATATTATTTAATTAATTCATTGTTGACTGAAATAAATATTGTTGTTGTTTGATTTTTAATTCTTGTAATTTTTTATTTTTAATATTAATAGAATCTTGAAGAAATTTTAATGTTTGTTTCAATTCTAAAGAATCATTATCATTATTAAATTTTTGTAAAAATGAATGATAAGATATACTCAATTCAGCTATTTTTCTTTCAAGAGAAAAAATTTCTTCTTCAATAAATTGTAAAGCACTATTAATTTCAGTATGATTAATATTATTTTTAAATTTATTTGGTGAATTATTTGCATTTGAATAAGTAATTAATATATTTTTTGGTTTATTATTTGATAAATTTTTTTTCATTATTCTTTTACATGATTTATTATTTGAATTATTTATATTATTATTTTTAACTTTTGAATTTGAATAAGATGTTCTTAAACTTTTATTACTATTTAAAGTATTTGACCTTTTAAAAGATCTACTTGATTTATTTAATTCAATATGATTATTTTTTTGATCCATTTCATTTAATTTATCTTTTATTTCTTGAATATTATTTGTATTTGTTAATAAATATTCTTTTAAGTTTCTAACTTCTTCTATTGTAGATTCTTTATTTTCTTCTTCAAATATATTTTTTATTTTTGAAAAATCTTTATAATAAATACTTTCCTGAAGTTTATTATAATCATTTAAAAGATTTTGATAATTTAAATTTAAATCATTTAATTGAGTTTGATATATATTTAATTGGTTTTTTAATTCACTAATGTCATTTTCATATTTTTCTTTTATCATATATTTTTCTTTTTCTATTTTTATTTTATTTTCCTCCGATGATGATATGATATTTTGTTGAAATATTATTCTTTCATTTAATTCATTTAATTTGTTTTTTAAATTCAAATTTTCTTCAGATAATTCTTTAATTGTTTTTTCTAATTCAATTTTATTTTGATCTGTTAAATAAAATAATTGTTTTAAATCTGATTTGATTTCAATATTTTCTTTAATTAAATTATAAATTTCTTCAAATTTATATTCTTTTGTTTCTCTTTCAAGAAAATTCCCATTACTATCGATATAATTATAACTTATAAAATTAGAATTATATTCATTTTTTCTGTTTGATTCATAATTATCTTTATTTAAATTATTTTTTGATGATTGTATATTAATTGAATATTTTTGAATATAATCTTCTAATTCTTTTATACTCATTTGTCTAACATCTTTTCTTTGAAAATTAGACATATTATTTTCTAAATTTAATAATTAATTTAAATTTTAAACATATTTTTAAAATTTGAATATATATAAATTTATATGATAAATATAATAAATTTTATATTAATAATTTTATTTTGAAAAAAATGGTCTTATAAAATAGGATTGAGTATTTAATTATATAATACTTTTGATTAAAATAGTATTTTTATATATATAAAAAACAATATTTTAAATTTTTGATTTAGTCAGAATCATATAAATATATAGTAAAATTGATTAATTAAAAATATTTTATTAAAATATTATTTTTTTGATATTGTTTGAGTAAATTTATACAAAAATTTTTATTTATTTTAAAATATTTTATAATTTCAATATATTTTATTTTTTATTGTTTTAAAACAAATATTTTTATAACATTTAAGACTTTATTATTTAGAAAGTTTATTTTTTATACTTATTTTTAATTTAAATAAATAAAAATAAAATGAAACAAAAAATTGAATTAGAATTTAAAGGTAATAATCAAATACTAAATATGAAATAATATAGTAATAAGTGCTAAATTTGGAAAAAGTAAAGAATTTTTAGAAGATAAAAAAAAATGTTATTTCCAAATAATATTTACAAAAAATGGAATAGAAAAACCAGAAATTATTTCAACAAAAAAAATTAAATTAACAGATTCTTTAATGTTTTTTGAAAAAGAAATAATAATATTGTAAATAAATTATTAATTATAATATAGTAAAAATATAGATTTAATTAAAGATATAATATCTATAAATTTTGAAATAACAGGAGAAAAAAATAAAAATTTTTCATTAGTTACATTAAAAGTTTCAGATTTAGTAAAAAATGAAATAAAAGATGAAATTTATACAACATCATATAGAAGTTTTGCAAATATAAAATATGAATTAAAAATTCCAAAAGATATAGAAATTAATAATAATAAAGAAAAACCAACATTAATAACTAAAAATTTAAAAAAAGAGGATATTTCAACTCAAAATAATGATAAAAATAAATCAAAAATAAATTCCTTTTTATCAATATTTAGAAGTAGTCAAAAAAATTTAACACCAAAAATAATAAATACTAATAACTTAAATTTAAATATTGTACCATTAAAAATAAATCAAAATATAAAAGTCCCTGATATAGAAAAAAAAAATATAACTACATCAAATCCAAATATAAATAATCAAATTAATTATGAAATTATAGAAAATAAAATACCTTTTAATAAAAAGGATATAACTGATAATTTTGTTTTTGGAATTATAATTTGTGGATTAGATGAAAAAAATTTAAATTATATTGATAATTCTTCTTTATTACAAGCACCATGTGGACATGAAGAATGTTCAATTTTATCTGCATTAAAGCCTTCAGTTTTAAATTATTATTTAAATGAAAATAATAAAGATAATTGTGAAATTAATAATTATGTTTCTGATTTATGTTTTCCTTTAGGATTAAAATTATGTTATAAATGTAAAAAAATAAATAATAAATTTGAAAATATTCCTTTGTCTAATCCTTATTTTATGAATATTATTAGTAATCAATTTGGTGATATTTTTTATATTATTACTCTTTATTATTTTAGAATTATTTCAAAAAAAAATTTTGAAAAAATATATTCAATTGACCCTATTAATTTATATATGAAAAATAATAATGAAATAAATAAAAATTTAAGTAATAGTACAATTAGTAAAAATTTCAATTCTTTAAATGAAATTATATTATATGAACATATTTGTATTCCTGAAAGTGTTTCTTTAATTTCTAAATATCCATATTTTAGTCAAATAGATTCATGTTTAAAAAATATTTTATCAATTTCAAAAGAAAAGACAAATTTAATGATTCAAAATATTGTAAATGAAATATTAGTGCCTCCACCAAATTGTATATTAGAATTTTATTTACCTCATTCTTCAAAACCATTAAAATTAATATCACCTTTTAATGAAAATAATGAATTATTATCTGATATAAATTTATCAATAATATTTAAATATTTTTCTTTAGAAAGAATTGTAGAAATATTTAAAATTGTTCTTTTAGAACAAAAAATAATTTTTATATCAAATAATTTTAATTTATTATCAGAAATTTCATATATTTTTATTACATTAATTTATCCTTTAAAATGGATAGGAAGTTATATTCCAATTTTATCAACTGAAACAATTAGATTTTTACAAAGTCCAGTATCTTTTATAATGGGAATGAATAATAATCTTTTAGATTTATCAATTGAGAAAAATTTTTATTCAACTGATAATAAAGAAATATCAATAATATATATTGATGATATTAAAGCAAAAAATAAAACAAAAATTAGATCAAATATTGAAATGCCTTCTAGAATTAATGATTTTATAATAAATGAATTAAAAAATATTAAAAAAATAATAAATTCTGGTTCCTTAAATAATAATATAATTAATGAAAAAATTCAATTAGTTTTTCTTAAAGTTATGATAATTTTTATTGGTGAATATAAAAAATATGTATATTATACAGAAAATGATGAAAAACCAATATTAGATAAAGAAGGTTTAATTTCAAATTTTAAAATAGATAATAAAGAAAATAGAACATCAACAATTATAAATGAAATAATATCAACTCAAAATTTTATGCAATTTTTAATGAGTCAAAAGAAAAATTATTTTTTAAATGAAGGATTCAATAAAGAAATTGATATATATCAAATTGATATAATATCAGTAATTCAAAAAAATTTATCAAAAACTAATTCATTATCTAAAGTATTAACAAAAAAAGCATTATCGAAAGCAAAAGAAAAAAAGGAAGATAATAAAAGAAGATTAAGTTTAGAAAAAGAAAATATAAATATTTCAAATGAAAATAATCATAATACAAGTTTTTTAAGTAATAATGCATCAAGAGATTCATTTAATTTTAATAGTAATCAAAGAGATGCAATTTCTTTATTATCTGGAGTTAATCTTTTTAATAAATATAAATCTAATAATAAAACAATAAAAAAAATATCAAAACAATATTTATTATATCCATATTTTTTTCCTAATAATTTATTAGTAACTAATCTTGAAAAAAAACATATTGAAGATTATATTAGTAATAGTTTATCTAAAAAAAAATTACATGATATTTCTTTAAATGAAGATCATTGTTTTATTATTCCTTTTGAAAATAAAAAAATGAATTTGTCTGATATTGTAAATAGTAAAAAAAAATATATTATACCATCAAATGATGATTTTAATTTAAGTATCGATGAAAATGAAGTAAATGAAAATGAAGTTGATATTGAAAAAGAAGAAAAGAAAATATTACAAAATTTATTTAAGAATATATTTATTAAAAAATTAAAAGAAATTGAAAATTATAATGAAATAGTAAAAAAGTATTTTTTAAAAGATAAAATTAAACAATATTTTTTAAATTTCCTTTTGTTTAAAATTAAATTACATCCTGAAAATTTAAATAAATTAATAGGAGATAATGAATTTAAATTCTTATTTAAAATAATAAAAAATATTTTTCAATTTCCATCATCTTCAAAAAATTATTTCATTGATAAAGGATATACAATTGTTTCTTTTTTATATTATAAATTTATTATATTAAATAGAAAAGAAAGAAAAGAATATTTTATTTATGAAGAAATATTAAAACAAGAAATTTATTGTGATTCATGGAGAAAAAGAGATTTTTGGGAATTTTTTATTGATGATGAATTATCAAAAGAAAAAGAATTTGAATATTTATTTTGTTTAAAAAAAATTCATTTAATTATGAATAAATTAAAATTAACTCATTATTTCCAAAAAGAAATTTTATTAAGTGATTTTATTATGAAAATGGTAGGAGAAGATATTTATAATCAATTTGATTTATATTTTAATGGAAATGAACAAATAGAAAATCTTGGATTTTTTATTTAAAAAAATAATTAGTAATTTTAATATTCTTTATTTTAAATTTTATTATTTATTTTATATAATTTTTAAAATTGAAAATCATTTTATTTTATGGAAAAAGAAAAAATTCAAATACCAGAAAAATTATATGAAAAAAATACAAATGGAAAAATATTATATATAAGACATGGACAAACAAATTATAATAAAAATTCAAATAAATCAAATTTAAATATAATATCAACAAAACCAGAATATATAGATTGTGATTTAAATGAAAAAGGAATTGAACAAACAAATAAACTTTCAAATCAAATAATAAAATTAAAAATAGAACAAATTTATGTTTCTCCTTTATCAAGAGCTTTACATACAGCATTAATTTTATTTAAAAATCATCCTGATAAAGATAAAATAATAATCAAAATTCATCCTTTAATTACTGAAGTAATAAGTGGAGTTCATGGTTTTGTTTTTGATATTCAAAATAGTAAAAAAATATATAATATGGATAATGAAATTAAATTTGATTGGAGTATTTTTGATTCTTATTATAAAAGTTATATTGATCAAGATTTATTCTTTTTAAATTTTATTGATTGTTTTTCTGAAAAGAAATTAAAAGAAAAATTAGATAAAATTTATTCATTTTATGGGAAAGATAATTTAAAAATTAAATTAGGAGAATTCGCTAAATCAAGAGTTGATTCTGGATTTAAAAGATTTGAAACACTTAATCATTTATTTAAAAGAAATTTAGAATTTAAAAAATTTTTATATGAAACACATAAAAATAATTTAAATGATATTAATAATAAAATTATAATAATAACTCATTCTGCCTTTACAAAAATAAGTACAAGTAAAAAAGCATATTTAGAAGAGTTAAAAAGTATTTTCCCTAATGATTGTTATAAAATTAATAATTGTGAAATTATAAGTATATTTATCTAAATTAAATTAAAATATTTTGTTTTGAATGTATATATAATATTAAATATTTTGAGATTTAATAAATATTTTATTATATAAACTATTTTTTTTTAATTAATTACATTTATATTTTTTTACTACAGCATTCTTTTTTTTCTTTAATTATTGAACTTCCATCTAGAACATAAGTTTTATCTTTATTTGTAATATCTAAATCAATTATTTGTTTAACAAAATTAACAATTGCTTTATCTATATTTTTTCCATTTTTTGCACTTGTTTTGTAATAACTTGCATTTATTTTCTCACCAAATTTTTTAACAACATCATCATTAACTTCAATTTGTTTTTCTAAATCACATTTATTTCCAATTATAATTAAAGGAACTTTATCTCTTATATTATAAATCTCTTTAATCCAATTTTCTAAGTTTTGAAAAGTATATTTATTTGTTAAATCAAACATTAATAAAATTCCTTGTACTCTTAAATAATAATTTCTGGAAATACTTTTATAAACTTCTTGACCAGAAGTATCAAAAATTTGAATTTTATATACTTTATTATCAATAGTAATATTTTTTACTTTTACATCCATTCCAATTGTTGCTTGATGTGATTCACTAAATTTATTTTCAGTAAATCTAAAAATAAAATTAGATTTACCTACATTTTGATCACCAATAATTAAAAGTTCAATATTATTTTCAAAATCTTCATTTATAAACATTTTTACTTTTTTTTTTTAAAGAATAAATAATAAAAATATAAAAAAAAAAATAAAAATGGAAATTGATAAAGGAAAAAATAAAGAAGAGGGAATAAATAATTTTTTAGATGAAAAATTAGATAAATTAAAAAAAAGTGTTATACAAGGAAGAGTAGTAAAAGGAATAAAACAAACAATAAAAGCAATTATGTCTGGAAAAGCTGAAGAAGTTTATTTATGTAAAAATAATAATCTTGGTGATAAATATAATTCAGTAATTACAAATTATGCAAAAGCTTATATGGCAGGTAAAGAACCAATTTATATTAGTAATTTTTTAATATTAAGAGATATTGTTATGAATCAATATATTTCTAATGATTTAGATATTAAAGGAAAAAGAATTGGAAGAGATTTAAAAGAAAAAGGACCAAAATGCTATTGTGCTGCTATTGTATTTAATTAATTTTTATGAAAATGATTAATAAAAATAAATTATATTAAAATAATAAAAAATAATATAAAAATAATTATTTTAAATTATAAAAATTGGTATTGTGGGTATTATTAATATATAAATTTGATAATTTCTTATTTTTTAAATTTTTTATTTAAATTTTTCATGAAATTTTTTAATTATTTGTTTAATATCATTTTTAACAATTATTCTGTTATAAATAAAATTTAAATTAAATATATTATCATTTAATGGATTAAATGATTCAAAAGAAATTCATATTTTTTCAAAAAAACCAGTTTATCTTGCTATAATTCTAAATATTATTTTTTTTCTTATATTTGACAATTCTATATATTATATATAATTAAAAATGAAAGAAGAAGTAAATAATAAACAAATAGAAAAAGAAATAGATGATTTTAATCTGGAATCAAATGAATTTAAATATGAACAATCTGATTTACCAATATCTAATTTTAATTATATTAATAGTTTAACTTTCCAAAATATTGGAATATCTAAAATAAAAAAAGAAAAGAATGAATTAGATGATTATTATGATAATTATAAAGAAAAAATAGAAACTTTTGTTTATTTAGAAAATATTCAAATATATAATTCAAAATTATTAAATGAAACATTAATTAATTTTATTGATTTTAATAATTATATATGGGGA
>Ga0256407_10013454_pt1 | contig 10942 bp, 8 predicted proteins | sample RumenRJG_04DNA_FD_193489 | JGI IMG/M metagenome (GOLD analysis project Ga0256407, IMG submission 193489) | Bovine rumen microbial communities from Lethbridge, Alberta, Canada - RJG_04 | ecosystem: Host-associated > Mammals > Digestive system > Stomach > Rumen | place: Canada: Alberta | collected... | reverse complement strand
TTTTTTTTTTTTTTTTTTATTTTTTTTTTTTTTTTTATTTTTTTTTTTTTTTTTTTAAATTAAATTTATTTTTTTTTTTTTTTTTATTTATTTTTTTTTTTTTTGAAATTTTATATAAAATAATGGATTAAATATATTTATTTTTATTATAATTTTTATCTTTATTATTATTTATATTTTTGGAATTATTATTTTCAATTTTATTATGTTTTGTAATTTCTGGTATTAATTCATTATCTTTATTTAATATTGTATAAAAATTTAAATTATCATCTATACAATAAAAAAAAGTATTATCATCAATATTATTAATAAAATTAGAATTAGAAAAAATTTCTTTATATTTATCATCAATATCAACTTCTTCAATACAATTTTGAATAGTTTTAATATTATCTTCATAAATATCTTTATTATCTTTATTAACAGAATTTCTTTTTTTTAATTTCATAAAAGTAAACAATATTAAATTATTTAAACATTTATTTTCTTCATTTTTTCCTCCAAATAAATAAACATGACCAATATCAATTCCATTAAAACAAAAAGAATAATTTCTTTTTAATAAACTTGAATCCCAACCTTCAGAAATATTAATAATTTCCCATTGAATAAAGTATTTAGAATATATTCTTAAAATATTATCATGAATAATATTTTTTTCTGAATCAAAACCACCAAATAAATATAAATAATCACTTCTTTGATCATAACAAAGAGAACATTGATATCTTTCATTTGGTAAATTATCAATTTCTTTCCATTTTTCTGTTCTAATTGAATAAATTTCACATGATTTTTCTTTTTTTCCTCCAATTACTACTAAATTTAATTCTTTTGTTATTATTAATGATGGATAAAAATGATGTTGATATGAATTAATTAAAACTGTTGAATTATTTATTTTTTTATTTAAATTTATAGATATTAAATTTGATGATATTATTTTTTCTTCTTCATTATTTCCACATAAAAATATAAAGTTATTATAATAAAATTGAGTTATGCCATATAAATTTTTAAATATAGGAATTTGAATATTTGATTCTTCATATATTTTGTTATTTAAAGTATATGATATTAAATTAAATTCACCTTTTGAGTCATTTTCTTCTAAATCAAATATTGATTCTTTTTTTTTGAATATTATTTTGTATAATTTTTTTTGATTTGTTTTTGTTGCTCTATAAATATATTAATAAATGTTTAATAAGGTAAATTTTTTTACATCTCAATTTTGTCATTTGATTGACCCATTTTTATTTTTGATTTGAAAAAAATATATTAATATTAAATAATAATTTTTATTAAATTGGTCAAAATAAAAAAATTTAATTTATTTATAGAAATTATATTTTTATTTATACTTTTTGTTTTTATCTTTTATTGTTTATTTAATTCATTTTTTTCATATAAATACATTATCATATGTTTACCATTTTGAAATTTCTTTTTTGAATATTCATAAATTTCTTTAATAAATAAACAAATAGTAAAACTAATTTTATCATTTTGTAATGTTTTAAAATAATTATTATCAATTATTTTAGGAAAATTTTTAAAAATCATATTTATAGTATTTAATTGAACTTTTGAAAGAGTAAAATTAGGTGAAATAATATTCAAAATACAATTTTTTAAATTATCAATTTTTAATTCTTTATAAATTTTATCAAAAAAATCTTTAATTAAATCATTATCATTAGATGAAATTTCCTTATTTAAAATAATATACAAAATTTTAAACATATTAAATAAAATTACATCATTTTCATCATTTGAATTAAATTTATTATGTTTTTGAATAAATTCATTTTCTTGATCTTTATTAATAAAACCAAAAAAACATTGAACACTTTTTGAAGGTTTAAATAAAATAAATTGTTTATCATATTCTAAATAATTTATTTTTTTTAATGATAAATTTTCTTGATAATCTCTTAAAATTTCTTCTTTAGAATATAATTTTGATTTTAAAGCAAAAATTAATCTTAATTTTATAGGAAGAACATTTGACTTTGCTAATATCATACAAAAATTATCAATTTTACTTTTTTCTAAATTTTTTTTTAAATTATTTGAAACTATACTTGGAATATCAACAATTGATAATTTTCTATTATCAATTATATATTCTTTTGATTTTGATTTAGAAAAATTTTTTTTTTTTTTCCCCGAATTTTCTCTTAAATTTTCTACAGTTTTATTTATTAATTCATTACTAAATTTTTTATTTTTTATAATATTTTTATTTGATTTTAATGAAGATGGATTAGTAAAAGTTTGATTTGAAGAATTATAATAATTATGTGTAAAAATTTTTCTATTTATTTTTCTATGATTTGATATTATTAAAGGTGATGATGGTTTAGAAAAAGAATTATGTTCTAATTTATATTTTGAAAAATTTTTTCCTATTTGAACTTTTTTATTAATATATAAATTTTGAATATTAATTTTTGATGGTGTTTTATTCTTTATTTGTATTGTTTTAAAGATTTGATTATTTGAAATATTTGGATTACTTATAAATGATTCATTTAAATTTTCATGTTCTGATTCTACTTTAACTAATAATTCCTTAACTAAATAATTGTTTTTAAAATTATATAAATTTTTTTTTACATTTATTTGTTAATGTTTCATGTTCTTTTTGAATATTTAATAATTCTTTTGATATTATTAACATTTTTTTATCTATATTATTTCTTGATAATTCAAAATATTGAATCATTTGTTTTTTAAATTCATTTAATTCATTATTTCGTTCCATTTATTTATTAATAATTAATAAATAAATTGATATTTAATTTTCAATATTTTAATTAAATTAAAAATGGAATCTCACAATTTATTTAATAATAATTATCACAATTTTCAAAATAATTCAATAAGAAATCAAGAGATTAAAAAAAGTCCTTTTAATTCAATTTTATATACAATGAATTCAACAAATATTTCTACAAAATTCTCAACTGATGAAAACAATAATAATAATTATAATAAGAATACTTTTAATAGTAACGATAATGAACAAATTAATAATTACAATAATAATTCAAGAAATAATTTTAATTCTCTTTTTAATAGTGAATCAAATTTTAATAATCCAACTGAAAATTATATTAATAATTTAAAGGCAAAATTTGAAATTGAAAAAGAAAAATTAATAAATGAACATAATGAATATAAAAAAAATAATGAAAATGAAAAAATTAAAATGCAAGATAAAATAATTTATCTTGAAAATAGAATAAAAGACATTCAAGATAAAAATAATTTAGATAATAAATCAATTTTAGATCAATTTAATTTTAATTTGAAAACAATAATAAGAGAAAAAGATGAAGAAATTCAAAAATTAAAAAATAGAAATGATGAATTAAATCAATGTAATAATAAATTAATATCAGAATTAACTAAAAATTTAGATTTATTAAATGAAACAAGACTAAATTTAGAAAATAAAGTAATATTTTTAGAAAGGCAAAATAATCAATATAAAAAAGAAAAAGAAAGTTTAAAAGATTATTATAATAATAAATTAGAATATCATATAAAAAATTTAGAAGATGATAAAAAAAAAATAATTAATGGATTTCAAAATGAAATAAGTGAATTAAAAACTAATTTTGACAATTCAAAAGAATCATTTAATAAAATAATAAATGAAAGAAATGATGATATTACAAGATTAACAGATAATAGTAAAAATGATTTAGATAGATTATCTAATTTAAATAATAATTTTAAAAAAGAAATTGATAAATTAAATGAAGAAAGAGTTAATTTATTAAAAGAAAATAAAGAACAAAAAATAACAATTGAAAATTTACAAAATAATCTAAATCATTTTAAAAATGACACAGAGAGAATAAATCAATTAAATAAAATGTTAGAAGAAAAATGTGATCAATTAAATAGACAAAATTCAAATTTAAAAACTAGTAATCAAACATTAAATAGAATGACTTATGGTAAATTTAAAAGATTACATACTTTTCAATAAAAAAAATAATATTTAAATTTGAATTATTTTTTAAATATTTAAAATTATTATATAAAATAAAAAAATATAAAAAGATGTTTTCTCAAAATAAACTTACAAATGAATTTAATGATATTTTAATAAAAATTGACTCAAATATAAAAGAATTAAATTATAATCAAACAAATAATAATAATGTAATACAAGAAACAAATAAATTAATATCAACAGCATCTTTATTATTATTAAAAATGAATGAAAATACAAATAATATTCCTTTAAATGAAATAGAAAGTAAATATACAGAATTAGAAAATAGAAAAAAGGAAATATCAAAAATAATAAATCAATTAAATATAAATTTATTAAATAAAATAGATAATAAAAAAAGTGATGAAATGGATACTTTATTAGAACATAATGAACAACCAATTGATGTTAATTATTTAACAAATTATAATGAAAATTTATTAAATGGTACAATTAAAAATTTAAAAGATATAAATGAAAATTTAAAAGAGACTGCAGTTGATTTAAAAAATCAAGGAAATCAATTAAAATTTACAAGTGGAAAAATGGATATTAATTTAGAAAATATTAATGAAGGGAATAGAATTTTAAATAATATTTCTTGTAATTCATTATGTAATAAAATTTGGATGTTTATAGTTAATATATTATTATTTATTATTATTTTACTTTTAATTGTTTTTAAAATAATTTCTTATTTAAAATAAAAAAAAAAATATTATTCATTTTTGTTTTTTTTTAAAATATGCAAATATTAAAACTAGAAAAAATTTGTTATTTACATTTTTACATTCCAATTAACATATATAATTTTTTAATTTATATGAATACTTAACCAATAGGAATGCAACATAAAAATGTTTTTTTCTTTTTTTCTATATTTAAAGTATTATTAATACTATTTTTTTTCGAATGTATATTAGAAATAAAATTATTATTATATTGTTTTTCATTAGAATTACTAATAATATTTGATTTTTTAATCTCATCATTTTTTTTTAATTTAATAGTTTTCTTTTTAACAAATTGCTCAATGAGATTAAAATTATTATTCCCATTATTATTATTACCATTATTATTATAATTATTATTTAAATTATTATTATTATTATTATTTTTTGTATCATCCTCATTACTAATAAAAATACTTTTATTTCTTTTTTTATCACTTTTTTCTTTTTTATGTTCTTCATCAATTAAAAAAGTAGAATGTCTAGGTACTTTTTTATATTTAGAATAATGTTTATGTGATTTTGGAGTTGATACTGGAGTTACTGGAGTTCCCACTGATGAATGATTTTGAGAAAAATTCATGTTATTAACATATTTTGTTAAATCATTTTCTGAATATTTTATTAATTTATTATCTTTTGACATTAAATTTGAATCTTCTAAAAAAAATTTATCATCTAAATTCTTTGCTGAAGAATTTGCTTTATATTTAAAAAAATGATTTTGTTCAATATTTGAATTTGAATTCAATTGAGATACATCTTCTATATTTGATGGTATTTTTTCTATGTGATATTCTTTATTTAAACATAATAAATTTTCGTTATTTTCTTGTTCTTTTTGTCCATTATGTTCCATTAATCTTTTTTTAAATTCTTTTGGATAATAATTTTTTTTTATTGAATTTACATTTTTTTTTTGTGGACTTAATGGACTTGAATTTTTACTTTTTATATTATTATTATTTTCATTATTATTTGATTCTCCTTTTATACTTTCAAGTAATTGTTCATAATAATTCATATTAGAATCTTCAGCTGAAATATCTGATGAATCAATAAATACTTTATTTATATTTTTTCTATCTGTTATTCCTTGAATTTTATTCTCTAATTTTTTACCTAAATTTTCTTGTAATCCATATGATATATTGAAAATATTTATATTATATTTATTATCACTTATTTCATTCATTGTTTTTTTAATTAATTATTTTTTTTTCTCTTTGATAATTTTTGTTAAATTATATAATATTTAATATTCTATAAAAAAAAATTATTAGATTTATATATTAAAATCAACACTTTTAATTATATCAGATAATTTTTCGAAATCATTCCCATAACTAGTATATAATTTCCCATTTTTCTGATAAAAAAAACCTAATCCAAAACTATTATAAAAATTACTAGTAAACATATCAGAAGAATTAATAACATTTCCAAATTCTTTTAATAACTTTTCATTTTCTTCATTTTCTTTATTTTCTTTATTTTTATCATTAAAACTTCCATCAACATATTCACCATTTTTAAACTCACATTGAAACTCATTATTATTTTTATCAACAAGTTTAACTAAATCATTTATTTTTCCATTTATAAAATTAGGATATAAAATACTTCCATTAGGTAAATTAAAAATACCTTTTATCATATTTCCTTCATGAAAATTACCTTCGAAAATAATATTATTAGGATAAATAATTTTCCCATTACCATTATAAAAATTATTATAAAAATTACCAATATATTTACCATATTTATTAGAAGTTAAAGTACCAAAACCATTTAAAATATTTTCTTTAACTCCACCAATATATTCAAAATTATGTTCTTTATTTTGACTTATAAATATTATATTTATATTATGTCCAGTTATTGTTTCATTATTATCATAAATACCATTTATTGTTATTATTGAATTAGGAAATTTAATTAAACCATCACCTGTCATTTTATTATTTATAAAATCTGCAAAATAATTTATTCCTTTTGAATCAATATATCTTCCAAATCCATTTGCTTTATTATTATTTATTGGACCTTCATATAAATTTCCATTTATAAAATATATTCTACCAAAAATAAATTTATTATTATTCCATATACCATCAAATAAATAATTTTTAGTTAATGAATAATAAATTCCTTTTCCTGAAAATGAATATGTATTTAAAGAATTTTTCATCCAGTCACCTTTATATATTGAACTAGTAGTTTTTAATAATAAAGTTTTTTGATTTTTTTCATTTTGAATATAATAATATTTACTATATATTGGATTATCTTTTATATATAAATCATTATCTTTATATATTTGCATTGATGAACTTATTTTTTCAGGAATATATTTTTCAAATTCTGACTTACTAATTTCATCTATTGAATTTGATTTTAAATATTTAAAAAATTCCATATCAAAATTTTGATTTGTAAAATATTGTTGAAAATTTATTTGATTTATATCATAATTATTTCCAGTTCTTTTTGTATTTAAAATATTATTTTGACTATTATCTGTGTTTATATTTTCAAAATTTGTATAATTTGGAATATATTTTTCATATAATTTATTTTTCTCTTTTTCCATATTTAATACTGAGATTTTATCATTTGATTCTGGATTACAACAATTTAATCCACCCATTAAAAAATTTTTAGTTTAATTATTTTTTTTTAAAATATTTTTTATTAAATAAAATATTTATTTTTTTTATATCATCATTATATATTATATACATATTTAAATTTTAAAAAAAAAGAATACATTACTTGAACACAAAATTTAATTTATTTGATTTCTTTTTTTTCAAAATCAATTCATAACATCATTTTGATTAGAAAGTAAATAATATGTAGCTGAGGCATAATTAAATTCATTAGCATTTAAAATTTTTTGAATATAATCTTTCTTATAACCTAAAATTTCCATATTTTTCAAAATATTTTCATCAATAATTAAAGAACTTGAATTAGTTAAATAAGAATCATTTCTTTTTGAATTTTCATTTTGATTTATAATATTAGGACTTTGTTTCTTATTAATATTATCTTCTAATAAATCATCATCTAAATCATTAATTTCATTTAATTTTAATTCTTTATCTTTTTTTTCACTATTTTGATTTATTAAAACACCATGATCAATTTCACCATTATTATTTAATTCATATAATCTATTTAAAACTTTAGTATTTTCATTAAATTGAATTACATTATTACAAATTTCTAAAGATTTCTCTAATTTATTATCATAATTATTAACATTATTATTATCATCTCCAATAAAAGATGAATTAAAAGGAGCTAAAATATCACTTTTAGTACAAATATTTTTATTTTCTTTATCATTAACAGTATATAAATTTTTCATAGTAAAATTTTCAATCATTTCACTTTTATCACAATATCTATAATCAACATTTTCTTTACTTAAAAGAACAATTTCTGCTTTAGTAAAAAGACTATTTTTCTCATCGAAATTATCATTAGAAATCATCCAAGGATGATTTAAAATACCTTCAATATCAATTCTCTTATTAGGATCAACTTCTAATATTTTTTTAATTAAATTTCTAGCATCATTACTAATATCTTTAATATAATGATAATTTCCATTAATAATAACTTGATGTAAATCTTTAATATTATTAGCTTTAAAAGGTACATTCCCACTTAACATAGCATATAAAACAACACCAGAAGACCATATATCAACAGGAGGACCATAGTAACCATCATTATTTTGTAATATTTCAGGTGCTATATATGCAGGTGTACCACATTGATCTTTTAATTTCTCATTTTTTTTATAATTTTTACCTACTCCAAAATCACATATTTTTATTGTATTATTTAAATCTATTAATATATTATCTAATTTTATATCTCTGTGTATTATTCCTTTTGAATGAATAAATTTTATTGAGTTTATTAATTGTTTAAATATTATTCTTGCTGTTTTTTCATTTAATTTTGTTCTTTTTTTTACGAAAGATAATAAGTCACCTCCACTTATATTTTCCATTATTATTAATATGTAATTTTCTGTTTCTATTGTTTCTAATATTCTTACTATTGAATTATGACGAAGTGTTTTCATTAAATTTATTTCATGATATATTTTATTTATTGATTCTGAATTTTTTTGTTTTGATTTATTAAATGATTTTATTGCTACTATTTTACCTGTTAATATATGAAGAGCTAAATTTACTTTTCCAAATGCTCCTCTTCCTATTAAACGACCGAATTTATAAAAAGATAATTTTGTTGGTGGATATTCGTGATATTTTTCATAATATTTTTTTAAGTATGATGAAAGTTTCTCTGATTGTTTTAAATAATATATTCCTTCTTTTAATTGAGTATTTTTTATATTTAATTTACTTTCATTTAATGTTTCGTCGTCTTTAAATGTTGATATTGAAATATTTGGATTTGGATTTTCTGTTTGATTTTGATTTATATTATTTATTTGATTTGATTTTATATTATTTTCTTCATTTTGATTATTATTATTTGTATTATTAATATTATTATTATTATTTTCTTTTATCATTTTTTTTGTTTTATTTTGAATTACATTATTTGAATTTGTTATTTGATTAATAATATCATTTTGTTTTTTATTAATATGATTATTATTATTATTTACATAATTACCTTTTCCACTTCTTGGTATTGTCCCAGTATTTTTTTTATTAATATTTAAAGTCATATTATTATTATGATTACTATTTAAATGATTTTTATTAATTTTATTAATTGAAGATTTATGTGAAATTGTCTTTGATAAAGAATGAGTAGAAGTTTTAGAAGAAGTAATAATTTTTTTTTCAATTTCAGCATTATGTGTTAAAGCATCTTTTGAAGTTGAAGTTGTATAATTTCCTTTTTTAATAGTTAAAGTTGATGGTTTAATATTATAATTATGAAATAAAATATTTTGATTTTTAATTTTAATTGAATTTCTTTTTGATTTAGAAACTAAATTTTTTTTATTATAATAAGAAGGAGAATTTTCTGTTGTTAAATGACATTTAAAATTACCTGATGAAGAAAGTAAATTTTTAGAAATTTGATTTTGACTTAAATGATATTTTTCATTACTATAATTAGTTTTTAAATTATTAATACTAGAACAACTAAAAATATCTTCTGTATTATTTGAATGAAAAAAATTATGTTTATTATGAGTTAAATTTGTTAAAATTGAATTTTTTTTACTTTGATTAAAATTATGTGTTGATATTTTTTTTTCATTTGAAGTTTTTCTTGAATTTGTATTTGTTACTGGAGTTGTTTGACTTATTTTTTGTTTTGATAACATTAAATCATTTATTAATGATTTTTCTTTTTCATTTATTAATGAATTTTTATTATAATTACTATTATTTATATTTATTTTCTTTTTTGAGATTTTTTTTATAAAATTTTTATTTTTATTTTCATGTTCATTTTTATTATTTTTATTATTTAAATTATTTTTTGAATTTATTATTAGATTATTAAAATTCTTATTTTGGTTATTATTATTTTTTTTATTAAATGCTGGATTTACAATATCTGAATTTAATTTTTGTTTATTTGTTTTTTGTCTTGGTGAAGAAATTGAGCTATTAATAAAAATTCCTTTTTTATAATTTAAATTTGATGTTAATAAATTAATATGTCTTTTTTTAAATTCATTTGGATTACTATTATTATTTATATTTGTCCTATTATTTGAATCTGATTGTTTTGAAGGATTTGATAAATTTTTTCTTTTCAAAGTAGATAATTCTTTTTTTCTTAATAATTGTTGTTTTAAAAATTCATCTGTTTTTCTTTGATTTAAACAAATTTGTTCAAGTATTTTTTTTTCTTCATTAATTAAATTATCTTTATCTGGTGAGTTTTTAGTAGTTTTAAATTTTAATTTACTTATCTTTCTAAAAGAATTTTGATTTGTATTATTTTCACTTATTCCTAATGTAAATGAAATTAATTTTTCTTTTTTAGATAAATTTTGAGATGAAATTAAAATATCTGATTTAATTGCCTCCTTTTGCATATTTATGAAAAGAATAATTTACTTAATAATTATTTAAAAAAATAAAAACAAATAAAAAAAAAAAAGTTTATAAAAAATAATAATATAATAAAAAAGAACATAAAAAAAAAAATAAAAAAAAAAAAATAATAAAAT
>Ga0256407_10013448_pt1 | contig 10946 bp, 11 predicted proteins | sample RumenRJG_04DNA_FD_193489 | JGI IMG/M metagenome (GOLD analysis project Ga0256407, IMG submission 193489) | Bovine rumen microbial communities from Lethbridge, Alberta, Canada - RJG_04 | ecosystem: Host-associated > Mammals > Digestive system > Stomach > Rumen | place: Canada: Alberta... | reverse complement strand
GGACAACTTTCCGCAGATTTTCCATATACAAGCCCTCCCTTCGTTTATTCTTCTATATAACAAAATACGATTATTCTTGAAACAGAGTCGCCCTCCGTGCAGGTTGACAGACCGAGTATTTTTTTACTCCTGTCAACAGAGATATGAAGATTTTTTTCAATGAAATCGGCTATATTATTTTCCTGAGGCTCAAAAACAGCCTTGTCTTTTGCACTTGCACGCATTGCCGAAAATATTTTTAACCGATATGTCTTTTCGGCACTGCGACCGATTTCAAGCAAGCCGTTCCGATGGCTTTCAAGATATTCCTTTTCAAGAAAGCTGTCCAATGTTCCGAACATTCTGCCGTATTCCATGTGATGTCCGTATATGAGGGAATAGCCGTCTGAAAAGTCGGGGGAATTTCTGCTGTCAAGAAAAATACTCCCTCCCAGAGAATACTCACCGAAAGGGTTCGTATTAAGATATTTGATATTGTCAGAGCCCTGCATGACAGGACAGTCAATGTCCGTATCGTAAACGGTAAGCCATGCTGTCATGTCATCAGAGATAACTTTTTCTCCCATAACGGCTGTTGTTGTTTTATCGGGCTTGTATCTCAGCAGGTTTTTATCTGAGGTATGTTCATACACATACCAGCAGTCATAGACGCACCATGCCGATATAAGAAATATAATCACCAGAAAAAACATGATAAGCCGTTCAAAGAGAATATTGGTTTTTTTAAGGAACTTAGTCAATTATTCTTCTTCCTCGGTATCTCTCTTTTTATTTCTGACAAAGAGGAATACAATGCCGCCCAAAACTGCCACGCCTATTGCAACAGGTGCTGCAACCGAAAGGATAACGCCTGTGGGGATAGCACCCTGACGGTCATTGGTAAATGCAACGGTTGTATCTTCTGTAAGCTCTGTATCAAATACCTTGTTGTCAAGAAGTGCAACGTCTGAATTGTCGGCAGTTCTTTCGATATCGCCTGTGATTACGGCAGTCGGAACGTAATCTTCGGGAGTTTCCTCTATTTCATAAGCCGTACCTTCGGCAAGTCCGAGAATTTTGATTGACTGACCGTTCTGGAGATAGAAAGTTGCGGTTGCTTTGCCCTCATTATCTGCCGTGATGGAAATCGGATTTTTTTTGCCGATATAGTCGGCATTGGTAGCGGAGTTTTCTGCAACCGTACCGTCTGCGTTTTTAAGGTCAACATCATATACCGTACCTGCAACGGCATTTTTTACGGTAACTTCAAATTTGAAGTACTTGTCTTTTGAGCCTTGGTTACCTGTAACAGTCTTGCTCAAAGTAAGGTCGTTTGTATCGTAAGTATTCACAAAACCGTCTGTTTTCTTGCCGTCCTCTGCTGTCTTGTCGGCATTTTTATCAACAGCGGTATTTTTCTCGGGTGCCGTATTGATAACGGTATTGTAAAGAACATAGCTCTTAACAGAAAGTGTGCCTGGGCCGTCATCTTCTACGAATACATCAAGAGTTTTTGCAATACTGCCTGCAACCGCAACACCCTGACTTTCGTTGAGGTCCTCTGTCACGATATAACGGTAAACACCGGGTTCATCAAACTTAACGCCTGTAAAATCGGCATTGATTGTCTGAGAAGCATATTTTTTGCTTGCATCGTTTGTGATACCGTCACCGTCTGCACCGTCTGTTGTGGAATTGCCTGCTGTAAATGTTACATCGGAAACAACGGGGGCAGTAACTTCGCCTTTACCGTTTACGGCAAATTTACCTGCATATACCTGCATATTGTCTGCTGTACCGTCTATTGCCGTACCTGCTTTAATGGTATAACTGAATGTTGCATTGGGTATATTTGCCTCTGCGTCAAGTACAAGATACTTTGTAAATGTCGTATTGTCGCCTGCTGCCTGGTTTCCATCTGCATAGTTTGCCGCATTTGCCGTCACGGAGAACATGGAAGCCATAACCGCACAAGATGCAAGCACTGCCAAAAAGTTTCTTTTCTTCATTTTCTTTTCCTCCTAAAATAATAAAAAATATATATATTTATATGCCACGTCTTCGCATGATGAACACAACAACGCCCTTTACATCGGATAAAGATATACCGCCATATTTACGGCTGTCCGAGAGGTCGCTCCTGTAATCGTTCAAAACGAATACGCAGTCTTCGGGGATTTTATAGGGAAATTCTATGTCACTTCCCTGTGAATTTGTCGGGTAAACTACGTTTTCGGCTATGTTCAAGCCATTTACAGAAACACTGTTATTTTTTATATCAACAGTGTCACCGCCGAATGCAATAGCACGCCCTATTTTTATTTTATCATCTTTGATATACGTTATCTCGTCACCTTGACGAATTTCGGCAAGCCTGTATGTCAAACAGAAATCACCGTCTTTTATCATGGGATATGAGGAGTTGTCATGGCATACACTCACCATCACAATAAAATTAAGCAATATCCACAATAATAATACAAATATGCCGATTTTTATGAGTAATTCGGCTAAATAATATTTTGCAGAATGTTTCTTTTTTTTCTTTTCAGACTTCTGTCCGTCTTTGAGATTTTCCGTTTCCATTCCACACCTCTGAAATCTATCTCATAATTATCAAAGAGTTTTTCTCGAAAAAACACAACTATAAAATATATGCTCCTGCAAAGAGTTTTATGCATTACCAAAAATAATATTACAATATTGTAAACTTATACATAAATGACATTTTATACTGCTTTTTTATGAAAAAGATTATATCACTTTAATTTTAAAAAAACAATACACAAAAAATGGATTTGGTGAATTGTGGCATAGAATTTTTTGTTTCATTAAAATCACTTTTTGTGCAGTTTTACGAAAATTTTCCAAAAATTACCATTTTGTAGAAAATTTACATATTTTTGATATGAAATTTGTTTATTTTTTGGGGTATATAACCCAAAACGAAATTTTATTACAAATTTGCAATTTTTTTCCTGCGGAGAAAGGGCTTTGACAGTTGAAATGCAATTTCTATGTGTATGTAAAAAAATAAACATTGACAAAAAATTTAAAATATTATACAATAATTTCATGTAAATTGATTTCAAGAAAGGGAGTTATGTTATGATAACTTTTGAAGCAAAAATAAAAGATAATACAGTAAGAATGTATGCAGGCTATCCCATGAAGAATGCGGCAGGGGCTATTTTCAAGACGCTTACACAGATTTGCAGGGAAACCAATGCGGATATATTCAATGATAAGTTTGTAATGAATTTCGGCTGGTCATTCTTCTTCATGAGTGAGAGAAAAGATGATAAGGGCAATGTTTTCTATGTAGTGCAGTCAAGCGATTACAAGAAAAATCCCTTGACCGACAAGACAGATGATGTTACACTTTCTCTGCTTGCACAGAATATGCAGGTTGAAACCGTAAGAGTTGCCAATGTTCAGCCCGAAGCTACCACTTTTAAAGATACTATCCTTGTACTTAAAGAGGCTATGAATGCGTCAGATGTGTATATGAACAGAACGGAAACTGCAAAAGCAGGCGATTCGGGCTGGTATTTCGGACTTCTCGATGACCCCAACGAGGAAAATCACAAATCAGATGATTATATAAGAATTCCCTCGTATGAGCTTTTCAAATTCCGCTCGGAAGCGATAAGAGTTTTGGAAATGCCCGTAGGCACTGTTGCGGTATTCCATGACAACGCAATGACGGCACTCGTTGACGGTGAGGATAAACCGCTTAAATTCACCAATGAAGAAGAAAGAAAAGCTGCCGCAGAAAAACAGAGAGCTGAATTTGAAGCAGAGGTTGCACAGGCAAAGGCAAGAGCCGAAGCAGAAGCCGCTGCGGCAAGGGCAAAAGCCGAATTGGCTGATGAAGCTGAATAAAGACTGATATGTATAAATTGATAAAACAAATCGGAAAAGCGAGGCGTGGCGAAATTACCACGCCTCACGGTGTTATACAGACACCTGCATTTATGAACGTTGCAACGTGCGGTGCAATCAAAGGGGCTGTTTCTGCCCTTGATTTGAAAGATTTACACTGTCAGGTGCAGCTTTGCAATACCTATCATCTGCATTTAAGACCCGGGAATGAAAATGTTAAAAAACTTGGCGGTCTGCACAAGTTTACACGCTGGAACGGTCCTATATTGACCGACAGCGGTGGTTTTCAGGTATTCTCCCTTGCAAAACTCAGAAACATCAAAGAAGAGGGCGTAACATTTGCGTCACACATTGACGGACACAGAATTTTTATGGGACCAGAGGAAAGTATGCAGATACAGTCCGATTTAGGCTCAACTATCGCTATGGCATTTGATGAGTGCATAGAAAATCCTGCCGAATATAACTATACAAAAAATTCTTGTGACAGAACTTACAGGTGGCTTTGCAGATGTCAAAAGAAAATGCAGGAATTGAATGCCCTTGAAGATACCATCAATAAACAGCAAATGCTTTTCGGTATCAATCAAGGCTCGACTTATGATGACCTGCGTATTGACCACATGAAACGCATTGCGGAATTGAATCTTGACGGCTATGCAATAGGGGGACTTGCGGTAGGCGAGTCTGCACAGGAAATGTATCATATCATTGACGTTGTAGAGGAGTATATGCCGAAAGACAAACCCCGTTATTTAATGGGAGTAGGCACGCCTGTCAATATACTGGAAGCTGTACATCGTGGAGTAGATATGTTTGACTGCGTCATGCCTACAAGAAATGCCCGTCATGCCAACGTCTTTACATGGCAGGGCAGAAGAAATATGATGAATGAAAAATATACCCTTGACGAAAATCCCCTTGATACAGAGTGTGACTGCCCTGTATGCCGAAATTTCACGAGGGCATATATCCGACATCTTTTCAAAAGCGGTGAAATGCTTGCCATGCGTTTGTGTGTCATGCATAACGTGTATTTTTACAATACCCTGCTTATGAAAATACGGGAAACTATCGAAAATGATACATTTGAGGAATTTTATCAAAAATATGTGCCTGTCCTTGATAAAAGAATTTGATTTGATACAATGCAGGGAGAATGAACATGGAATATTACGAGAGAATAAAGATTTTAAGGCAAAAAAATAATATGAGCCAGGAAGATTTGAGTAAACTGCTTGGCATAGCTCAAATAACTTTGTCGCAGTATGAAAGAAATCAAAGAAAACTGCCGAGAAATTTTTTGACATATGTGCTATACTTAACTTGTTAGCGTCGCACCTCGCATGAGGTGTGTGAGTAGAAATGTTTCCTATTCAAAAATATTCAATGTATCAATAGACTATATTATGGGAATAACCGATAATCCCGAAATAAAATAATTTCCGTAAATTCAAAACCATCAATATGAGCGTATATTGCACTCATATTGATGGTTCGTTTTTTTATTCTTTAACGGAAATAAAGTTGATTAGTCAGCGTACTTGTCGGTACCGTTCCATGAATACATTTTGCGGATTTCTTCACCGACTTTTTCAAGCTGATGTTCAGCCTTGATAGCACGCATTGCATTGAAGTGTGCAAGACCGTTCTTATTTTCTGCAATCCACTTGGAAGCAAATGTACCGTCCTGAATTTCGGCAAGAACTTTCTTCATTTCAGCCTTTGTAGCATCTGTAATAATTCTCTTGCCTGTTTCGTAGTCACCGAATTCAGCGGTATTTGAAATGGAATATCTCATCTTTGAGAAACCGCCTGCATAGATAAGGTCAACGATGAGTTTCATTTCATGGATACACTCAAAGTAAGCATTTTCGGGAGCATAGCCTGCTTCAACGAGAGTTTCAAAGCCTGCCTGCATGAGAGCCGTTACGCCGCCGCAAAGTACAGCCTGCTCACCAAAGAGGTCAGTTTCTGTTTCGATTTTGAAAGTTGTTTCCATAACGGCTGCACGGGCTGCACCGATACCTGCACCATAAGCAAGAGCAATGTCAAGAGCCTTGCCTGTTGCGTCCTGATATACTGCAACGAGAGCGGGTGTACCCTTGCCCTCAACATACTCCGAACGTACAGTGTGACCGGGAGCTTTCGGAGCAATCATGAATATATCTACATTTGAGGGAGGAACAATCTGCTTAAAGTGAATGTTAAAGCCGTGTGCAAAAGCGATAGCCTTGCCCTCTGTCAGATTGGGAGCGATGTCCTTTTTGAAAATATCAGCCTGCTTCTCATCGGGAGTAAGTATCATGATAATATCAGCTTTTTTGGTAGCTTCGGCAGTTGTATAAACTTCAAAGCCGAGTTCCTTTACATGATCCCACTTCTTGCTGCCCTCATAAAGACCGATGATAACTTTTACACCGCTGTCACGAAGATTGAGAGCGTGAGCGTGTCCCTGACTGCCGTAGCCGATGATAGCGACGGTTTTTCCGTTGAGCTGATTGATGTCACAGTCAGCCTCATAATAAATTTTTGGCATTTTAAAGACCTCCATAAAAAATTGTTTAAAATATATATTATGAAATTCGCTTGACCGTCATTTTTTTGCGGCAGAGTCCTTTTCAATAGCGACAGTGCCTGTTCTGACGATTTCACGGATACCATACGGTTTTAACAATTCCGTCAATGTTTCAAACCTCTCGCTTGTATCTGCAAATTGCAGAGTAATTGAGTTTTGTGCCACATCAACGATTTTAGCCTGCATGAGTTCGGCTATTTTCATTATATCAAGCCTTTGCTTTGCTGTACAGCGGACTTTCACAAGATAGAGTTCACAGCTTACAAAACTTCCCTCTGTCAAAGTTCTTACTTTAATAACGGGAATGAGTTTATTAAGCTGTTTTTCAAGCTGTTCTATCACATACTCGTCACCGTCTGCAACGATGGTAATTCTCGATATATTTTCATCTTCGGTAGTACCTACTGCAAGGCTGTCTATATTAAATCCACGTCTTGAAAATAATCCGGAAACTTTTGAAAGTACACCGGCATGGTTTTCAACTAAAACGGAAAGAGTGTATTTCATCAGATTTCCTCCTTATCGTGACGGTGTATTGGGGTGCACGTTGCATACAAGCAAAAACGGCTTATTGCTTTTCAGCATTTTTTCCGCATACATTTCGGCTTCCTCATTTGATGAAGCAAATGCCGATTCTATGCCGTAGGCTGCCGCAATTTTTGCAAAATCGGGCATTTCGTCAAGTTCCGTTACAGCGTAACGACTTCCATAAAAAAAGTCCTGCAATTCATGCACCATTCCAAGAACAGTATTACGCATGACAATTATTTTTACATTGAGATGATTTTGGGCAATGGTTGCCAACTCATTCATTGACATCTGGAAAGAGCCGTCACCGCATACAGCGACAACATCTCTTGACGGACGGGCAAATTTAGCCCCGACTGCTGCGGGTACGGAATATCCCATTGTACCCATGCCGCCCGATGTGAAAAATCTTCCGTCGGACACTTTAAAGCTGTTTGCACACCAAATCTGATTTTGCCCTACGTCTGCAATCAAAATTGACTTTTTATCAAGCTTTTCGGAAAGCTTTTCAAGAAATCCCTGTGGCTCGACATAGCCCTCAAATTTTACATGGGGCTTTGCAAATTCTTTTTTCCAACTTGCTATATCTTCAAGCCACTCTTTCGGGGCAGTATAGGAAACTTCTTTCAGCATTTGTGTCAAAACGCTTTTTAAGTCGCCCACGATTGGAATGGTTGTTTTCATATTTTTGCCTATCTCGGCAGGGTCTATGTCTATATGTATGACACGGGAATTTTGTGCGACCTGGTCGGGCGATGCAACCGCCCTGTCACCTACCCTTGCACCGCAAAGGATTATCAAATCTGCCTCATGTATCGTCTTATTGGCGGCTTTGATACCGTGAGAACCTATCATTCCCACATACAATTCATCATTTGACGGCATAGCACCTATGCCCATCATGGTAGATACAACAGGTATATTTGTCAATTTCGCAAACTCTCTGAGTTTGGGTTTTGCACCCGATGTAAGTACTCCTCCGCCTACGCATATAACAGGCTTTTTGGACTGTGCCAAGCCCTCCAATGCTCTTTTTATCTGCATGGGGTGTCCCTGCACGCTCGGTTTATAGCCTATGATATTTACCTTTTCGGGATATATAAACTCCTCTATTTCGCCCTGCTGAATGTCAACGGGTACATCTATCAAAACAGGTCCCGGTCTGCCCGTACCGGCAATATGGAAAGCCTCTTTGAAAACTCTCGGCAAATCAGCCGTATTTTTTACAAGATAACTGTGTTTTACAAAGGATTCACACGCACCTGTAATATCTGCTTCCTGAAAAACATCTCTGCCAAGCACGTCACTTTTTACTTGACCTGTAATTGCAACCATAGGAATTGAATCCATATAAGCCGTTGCAATACCCGTTATCATATTCAAAGCACCCGGTCCCGATGTTGCAACGCATACACCGACTTTTGAAGTCGCCCTTGCATAGCCGCTTGCAGCGTGTGCGGCATTCTGCTCCTGTCTTACAAGTATTGCTTTTATATCTGTTTCGCAAAGTTTATCAAAAAACGGGCAGATAACTGCTCCGGGATAGCCGAAAAGTATTGAAACACCTTCTTCCTGAAGGCACTTCACCATAATTTCAGCACCGCTTATCATAAATCCCACCTCTGTCCAAAAATACTATACTGCTAATTATATCATGTGAATTTCCATAAATCAAGAAACAGACTGCAATTTTGCAAAAAAATTTCTAAAAGGCAAAAAATAACAGAATGGAAAGCAGAAATCACTCCACTTTCCATTCTGTTTCTCTCAGTTACTAAATTTCATTCTCACGCAATCCATTTTATTTTGGTCAGCCTGCTCAGATTTGTACCAGCCTCTGTCTTCCATTTTACTGTAAATTTTTTCTTGAATGTCAAGGGCTGTATTGAGTGAATCGGAAAAAGTCTGATGCACGTCTGCACTGGAAGATTCTATTGTACCGTGCATATACAAGTCACATACACCCTTTTCAAGCAAAAGCATATTTTCCATTAAATCCCTGTCGTTCATGTTGACCACCTCAAAGCAAGTTATAAAAATTTTGGAATATCTCTTGATGTCGTGTTTGTATATCCTGTGCAAAGGAGCGGAGTTCGCTGTCTTGTATGCGGCTTGCGGTTTCGCTGCACTGTGTTTTAAAATACTGCTCGTGACCGAGAGCGTCCTCTACATAAAGCAACTCTTTTGATGTCATTTGAAAAACCTCCTGTATATATGGTCTGATAATAGAATACCCCGATATTTTTTTCATATTCATTTGCAGAGGAAAATTTTTATGGTATAATTAACGTGAGTTCGATGTAACTGAAAAATATTCTGACAATGATGAAATTAAGTATGTCATTCCGAACGCAGTGAGGAATCTTCAAAAGATTCTTCGTCGCTGTCGCTCCTCAGAATGACAGTATAATCATTTTTCGTTTTCATCGAACTCACGTCAATTAAAAAAACATCTTGGGAAGTGATATAATGATACGTTCAAAACCAAATTTAAAAGACATTTTGGGCGGAGTGGTTGTTGCATTGGTATCTATCCCAATATCAATGGGATATGCACAAATTGCAGGCTTGCCCATGCAGTACGGCTTATACGGCTCTGTGATACCGATATTTTTATTCGGACTGTTGACGACTTCAAGGGACTTTGTATTTGGAGTAGATGCCGCCCCTGCAGCCCTTACAGGTGCGGCAATAGCCTCACTTGGAATTGCCGCAGAAAGTCAACAGGCACTGTCAGCCGTTCCAACTATTGCATTTATGGCAGGGTGTTGGCTTTTATTGCTGTACTTTCTAAAAGCAGGAAAAATCGTGCAGTATATTTCGGAGTCCGTCATGGCAGGCTTTGTATCGGGAATTTGCTGTACTATCATACTTATGCAGATACCGAAATTATTCGGAGGAACTTCGGGAACAGGCGAGGGAATTGAACTGATAAGACACATGATTGCACAGCTTCATTTATTCAATCCCGTTTCGGCACTTTTGGGCATATCAACAATAGCTGTCATCATGCTTGGAAAGAAATTCATTCCAAAAGTGCCTATGTCCGTCATCATGATGGTAGTTGCAGTTGTATCTACACTTGTTTTTAAAGTGGATAAATACGGTGTAAAACTGCTGCCCGATGTTGAAAGCGGATTTCCGATTTTTAATTTCAAGCCGTACATACCCGACATAGATGTAATTACAGATATGCTGTTCTCGTCTTTAAGCATAGCGGCAGTCATACTTTCGGAGTCGCTTTTAGCGTCAAGGGGAAATGCCGTGAAAGACGGTTATAAACTCAACTCCAACAGGGAAATTTTAGCCTACTCTGTCGCAAATTTTGCAGCAGCGGCAGCAGGGTGCTGTCCCGTGAATGCAAGCGTTTCAAGAACGGGCATTGTAAGACAATTCGGGGCAAAATCACAATGGTTATCCGTTTCGGCAAGTATCACTATGCTTATTGTGCTTTATTTCGGAACGCCTGTAATAAAATATATGCCCGTACCGATACTGACGGCAATCGTTGTATCCGCTTTAATGAATGCGTGTGAATTTCACGTTGCCAAAAGGCTTTTCAAAACAAGCAAGCCCGAATTTTACATATTTTTAGCGGCATTTCTGGGAGTACTTATATTCGGCACAGTGGCAGGCGTTATTATAGGAATTGTCCTTTCATTTATAGCAGTTGTTATCCGTGCGGTAACGCCTCCCCGTGCATTTATGGGAGTGATTCCCAATAAAGACGGCTTTTTCACTCTCGGCAGGAATACCGAAGCCATGCCGATAAAAAATACGATAATATACCGTTTCAGCGGAAATCTGTTTTTCGCCAATATAGACACGTTTGAAAGTGACATTGAAAATACCGTTACAGACGAAACGAAAAATATAATCATAGATGCCCGAGCAGTCGGCAGTATAGATATTGCGGCAGCAGACAAGCTTGTAATGATGTATAGGAAGTATGCCGAAAAGGGGATTAAATTTTATT
>Ga0256407_10013446_pt1 | contig 10947 bp, 1 predicted proteins | sample RumenRJG_04DNA_FD_193489 | JGI IMG/M metagenome (GOLD analysis project Ga0256407, IMG submission 193489) | Bovine rumen microbial communities from Lethbridge, Alberta, Canada - RJG_04 | ecosystem: Host-associated > Mammals > Digestive system > Stomach > Rumen | place: Canada: Alberta | collected... | reverse complement strand
TTAAATTTTCATTGGGTATGGGGGATTGGGTAGTGGGGATTGTGGATGGGGGATTGGGGATTGGGCCCATTCCCCAATCCCCAATCCCCAATCCCCAATCCCCAATCCCCAATCCCCATTGGAAAATTATTATAAATTATTAATAACATATAGAATATAATATTTTTTATTTATAAAACAATAATTTATAAATTATAATAAAAATTATAAGTCAAAATGTGAATTTTATTTATCTGCTTTTGGCATTTCTTTCATTTCTTTATCTGATTTATTTTCTTGATTATTATTATTATCTTTATAATATTTATAAAGATTATTATCAGGTACATTAAAACTGCTGCTACGATCTTTCTGTTCTGATTCTTCATTATTTAAAGATTCCCCTTCTTCATTTTCATTATTTTCTTCTCCTTCCTCATTTTCATTATTTTCATCATCTTCTTCCTCTTCATCTTCTTCTTTATCATTTTCATCTTCTTGGTCTTTATTATTACTTTCACTTAATTCCGAACTTTCTAAATCTTTTTTTGAATTTTCCCTATCCCCCAATACCGGGGCAATATTTTCTTTTAAATGTTCAATCAAATATGCATTTTCTTTATAATTATTAATAAAAATTTTTAAATAAGCAAAAGAAAATTTATAATATAAATGAGCTGTTAATGGATTAAATGTAATTAAGACAATTTTTTGTTTTTCGTTTTTATTAGAACTTCCTATTTTTTTTTGAATATATTTATTAATATTAATTTTTATTTGTTTCAATATTTTTTTCTCAGTTTTGAATATTAAATTATTGTCAGGATTTTCCCTATTTATTTTCGTTCCATATAATTTATATAAAATTTTAAATATAACATCATGATAATATACATAATCCTCCTTATCATAATACAATTTTAAATCACCTACATATTTTTTGGCATATCCTAATTTATTGTTCTCAGGGAAAATTATTTTTTGTAAATTTAATTCAATTAAAAATTTTGCGACTAACATTTTTTTTATTCGATAACCATCGTCTTCATCTGTAGAAAATTTATTCCAAGCATTATTAAAATCTTTTATGAAAGAATTAAATTTATCTATGGGATTATACTTTTTATCTGTGAATTCATCATATTGTTGTAAAGTTACCATTAATAAAAGGTTTAATAAAATAACTGATGTTATGAAATTATCCAAAATAAAGAAAAAGAAATAATATCCTCCTTCTCTTCGTTCATCAAAATAGGCATATTCTATCATTATATTATGCCAATTTTCACCTGTTGAACATCTGAATATAAGTAGATATGATGAATAAAAATCAAGAAAATTAAAATATTCGTTTATATAATATGAATTTTTATTTAATGGGGATACGTAATCTCCTTGATATAAATAACAACCAAGTAAAGCTATAGTTCCATATATGACAATAGTTAAAAACAATACATTAGAAAGAGCAGAAATAGACCATTGCAATGTTTGAATAAGTTTTTCAAGACCTTTTAAAGCTTTGATTAAACGCAAAACGCGAGAAACTCTTAATACTCTTATAACTCTAATTAATTGAAAAGTTCTTAAAAATGAAGAATCTACTCCTTCAATGTCTTCAAATTTCCAATCTATATAAGAAATGATAACTAAAATAAAATCAAATATATTCCAATTTAAATGGAAAAAAGAATTAAATCCATATGCAGCTAATTTTAGAATCAATTCTATTGTAAAAAGTATTGTTATTATTTTATTATTTACTTTAAGAAACATATGATAATTTTCTGAAGAATCTTCTATTGCCAAACACAATATGATAAAATTAAATAATATAACTCCTAGCATGGTATTTTCGAAATATTCACTATCAACTATTTCTCTTAAATAGTATTGAATAGATCCTTTTGGTGGTTTTTTCCAAGTGATATAATCACTTTGAGCAGACATTATTTGAGTCAAAAAGTCATAATATTTTGCAGCCTTTTTATCATCAGAATCTAATTTTTGTTCTCTTTTATAAGCTTCGTTGAAATATTTGAACATAATCCCAGTAAATAAATTAAGGAAAAAATAAGCAATTACTAAATTAAAAACTACAAAAAAAATACCATAAGAATTTTCATATATTCGATAACTGTTCATGATATCAGGCCAACCCTCCATTGTTGATAATACATATGAAGTAACAAATGCATCTATTATATTTGAAAATTTAAAAGCAGGACCAGTATCCATAATCCCATTATATCTATCCGCACAAAACCTTGAAATTGATTCCATATCATTACCAATATTATTTTCGGCCAAAAATTCTCCCGTGAATGGTCCTTTTGGTAAAGTGAAAATCCCATTATTTTCTAAAACATAACAATTATGAAAATAAGTATAAAATAATGAAACTCCAACAATGCTAAACATAAGTAAAACAATAATTAAAATGAATAAAGTATTCAAAATTGGAAGTGCTGAATCAAACAAGGAAGTTATTATTAATTTCAGATTGTCATTATGAGATATAAATCGTAAAGGTCTTAAAGTTCTTAATAACCTAAGAACTTTTAAAAATTCAAGGGAAGAATAATTTTTATCTGAATAAAAATATTTTGAGGCTGTACTATGAAATTCAAAGAAAGAGCAAATGACTATTAAAGCATCCATTTTATTCCAATTATCTCTTAAATAGGAGCCTTCATCAAAAGCAAAGCCCATGGCTATTATTTTTATAACAGCTTCAAATAAAAAAATTAGATTAAAAATAGAGTCACAAAGATCAAAAAATAAAGCTAATGTATATCCACTAACAAAAGTGTCTATTATTAATCTTACTGTAGATAATATTATAATAAATAAGATGAATTTATCAAATAAAGCATGATTTATTAAATTCATACATAATATACGAAATCCATTACTTTGTGAGAATAAATATAACGAATCTTCACAATCATTTTTCTTAAATAATTTATTTATTTTTTGCCATTTTAACATTCTTTTTTCAATCATTGTATATTTTTTATCAGGATTATCAATATCATTTAAATCTTCTTTGATTATTTCTGTTGATTTAGAAAATTCATTTTGAGCTAATTCTTCATCCTCATCAGTATCTATTGATAATTTTGACATATTTGCTAAATTAATATTTGAAGATGAATTTCTACCGGCTCCTTCTTTTGAATTTGATAATGTTCCTGATGAAAAAAGTAAGTTATTAATTGGCTCTTTGTTTGCTCTTCTTTTTTCATTGATTTTTATGTAATTATTATCAATTATATTATTTTTAAGTGCATATAAATAATCAGGCAAAGGATATATTCTTTCAATAATATCATCTTCTGTTAAATCATCTTCATCTTCCAAGTCCAAAGTACTAAAAGATTGAATCAAAATAGATATAAATAAATTAAATAAAATATAATTACCTATAAATATCCAAAATACAAAATAAAAGATACAGAATTTATTCATCGGCCAAATTTCATAAAAAATAGAATCCCAGTTTTCTAATGTCAAAATTTGATATGTGGTATAAAATGCTTCTAGGAAAGTTTGATAATGTCGATTTTGATAAAGTAAAGACATTCCTAAGAGTTGAAAAATCAATATGAACAAAATTAGTATGATAATAATATAAGTGACGTTAGTCAAAGATTTTTTTATGGATACAATTATAATCCTCATTGATTTTAATTTTCTTAAAACTTTGGCTAATCTTATGACTCGGAAAATCCTGAAAACTCTGAAAAAGGCTAATTGGGAACTAACAGTTCTCTTTGCTTCAAAAGTTCCAGAATTATCATCAGGTGTGGCCATATCTATTATAGTAAAAGCAATAATTGCAGTATCTAAATAAGAAAAAGCATCCGAATAATACACCAAAGGAGTAAGCCCAACGAATTTAATAATATATTCCAACAAAAAAATAAGATTAAATGCTATATTTAAGTATTTGACATTCAACAAATATTCTGGCCTTAATAAATTTCCTTCTAATGACAAAATAATTGAATTTAAAATTACTATAGATAAAATTACATATTCAAAATAATCATTGTTTGCCAAAATGTAAAAAGCATATCTGACTTTTTGGACACGCTTCATATAAGAATTTTCATTCCATATAATCATATTGAAATTTTCTAGTGATTTTATCAGTTTATTCCAATTTTTTTTGTGTTTATCTATATCTTTATTATATAATACATCTTCTCCACTCCATTTGACATAAGTATGAGAATTTGTTTTTAAATCATATAATAGTATATTTTGAACTTCATTTTTAATTTTCATTCGATTATATTTATATCTATTTTTTTCTCTCCTTTCATTAATTAAATCTTCTTGCCTTTTTGTTTCCATAAGTTTGAATTTTAAATCTTCTTCCCTGAGAAAATAATGAGACAAAGTTAAATAATTAAAATGCTCAATTTTTTTAGATATTTTATCAAAAATATCTTTTATGAAACTTATTTCTTTTTGAATCACATAATTTTTAGAAAAAGCTGAACTCATAGTTAAATTCCCTTTACTTGTATTTTTCTGCACCGTTGAATATTTGGTATTTACCCTTTTCAATTCTGGAGGATTGTTAGTATATCCAATACTACTCACCAAAGCTGAATTCGGATAAAAATTTAAAGGATTTTGAATTGAATTTTCAAAAGTTTGACTTTTCTGATAAATATTTATATGATCTTTTAAGGCTAACAAATTTGGAGTTTGCTTTAAAGAGTATTTGCTGAAATTTCGGAGACGTTTTGGCATTAAAACTATTACATTTAGAGGAAGATATTTCAATTTTGTGGATAAATATGTTAATTCATTTTTTTTGTATTTGTAATCGGTATAGTAGATATATTTATATTTTTTTAATTTTAAATATTTGTCGTTAAATACAAAAAAAGCATCTGTTCTCATTGGTAATTTTTTTAATTCAATGAGTTTAACTTTTTTTCCCTGGATTTCATCAGACCAATGGTATATTCTAAAATTATCTTTTACCTTTAAATCTATGTCCATAATATTATATAAATAATTCATATAATATTTTTTTCCTCTTAGATTAGTTGGTATAAGTTCTTGCTCTGTTGTTAATAAATCTTTGCTTTCTTTGTTTTCTTCGTTGACTATGAATTGCCCCGAATCTGCTTTAGGATATTTTTTTATATTTTTATCGATACTTTTTGCCTTGAATATAAAAGTATTATCTTTTAATTTTGAAGACAAACTTTTGTTGAAAGTTTGATTTGTGTTTTTTATTTTATTTTTATTATTTGCTTCAGTTTTATTTGAATTAATACTTTTGTTTTTTGGGTTTAAGAAAGATTTATTAAATATACTATTATTGCTATTATCAACTTTTTTGTCATTGTTTTTAATACTTAAATATTTGTTTTTTGTTTTAAGATTAAGAATATTTAATGTTTTTTGGTTTGTAAGTAAAGGATATTCTGAATTTTTTTCTTCGTTTTTGATATCTTTTATTACCAATTTTTTACTGGATAAACCTTTCTTTGGAATTGAGTTTTCATTTTTATCAACATCTGAAACTTTTCTTTTTCTTGGACTTTTTAATCCTATTTTCTTTGAAAATTCTGCGGATTTTATATAATTATAATTTTCATTATTATTGTTGCTATTGATATTGTTATTATTATTAATATTATTATTATTGTTTAAACCCCCCAATGAGTCTCTCTTTTTTTCAACTATATTAATATTTGTATTATTATTAATATTTTTATTTTTATCTTCTTCTTCCTCATTTTCTTCGCCACTTTCATTTTTTTCATCTCTTTTAACAGTTTTAAGATTTTTATTATAATTAGTATATTTAATTATTCCACTTACATTACAATTTGTTTTATTATCTCTCATTCTTATCTTTTTTTTATTTACATATAATTGTTCATCTAATTTTTTATTGATTTCTTCATAATATTTTTTCATTTCATTTGTTGTCAAATTCACATTTGTATTAACACTATCCCTATAAAAAACCTCAGCTCGGATATTTTGAGTTAATTTATTTGAATCCATATTTCTTTTGACATGTTCATGAAGCAAATATTCATTTGGGTATATATTTTTTTCATTTAATTTTCGTGGTAATAAATCAATATCATCCACAGATATAGTGTTATTTCTGCTTAAAAAAGATTCTTCACTTAGAAAATGGAGAGAATTATCTGTATAATAAGAATCATTATTATTATTATTACTTTTTCCACTAAAACTACTAATTTTATCCTTATCATCATTTTGGATAAGTTCTTCTAATTCTTTTTGATCCTTTTGTAATTGGGCATATTCTAAAAAGCCTAAAAAAGATTTTCTACGATCTTTATTTAAAAATTCGGTATCTTTTTCTGCTTCTTTTTTTAAATATTTTTTAAGATTAAAACGGATATTTTCTACATGGAATTTTTGATCTGCATTGTATTTAATTATATAATTCAAAGTAGAATGAGGTCTTTCAAATTTTGATTTTAAATTAATGTCATCATTTATTATTAAATGTTTTGTATTAATTATACTTTTGTTTTTATTTTCTGCATTTTCTGATATATTTGTTAAATTATCCATGGAAGTATCTTTCAAATACACACTTTTTCTTTTTGAATTTAAAAATAATGAATTATTAAATAAATCATTATCAAAGCTGAAGTTTTCGAAATTTTGATTATAATCGTTCAGAATTAAATTTGTTAATTTCATATTTTTTTTTGAATGTATATGTGTAAATAATTTATTTTTCAGATTTTTTTTCTTCTTATCAGCACTGTTACTTTCTGAATTTTCTGATAGACTGGATAAAGCTAAGTCATTTATGCAAGAAAGTTGCTTATTTAATTGTTTTATGTTATTGTTATTCTTTATAGATTTTCTATTACGGAAAAAAATATCTTTTGAAGATGGGTTTTTATTAAATTCTGGACGTGCTCTTGGATTTGCTTGCTTTCTAGGTTTATGAGGATAATTATGTAATTCTTCGGCTCTATTGATAACCCTTATTTCTACTTCTTTTTTTTCGCATTTAATATCGTCAAAAAAACTTATTTGATTATTATTTATATTTTCAGTCTTAGTATATGCTTTTGTTTTTAATTTTCTTTCTGCTTTAAATTTTTCAAATAATTTTATTTGACTAATCCTTTTTTCATTAAAATATTTATCAGTTTTATCTTTGGCTAATTCTATCACTCCAATATCGATTTCATTTTTTAAATTATTTATATTTTTTAAATCTGCACTAATATTTCCTTTAATTAAATTTTTTGTTAAATTATTTTCCACAATTTTATTTTCCTTTTGTTCATCTGCACTTTCACTATCTTTATGAACTAAAGTATTTAACCTTAATAAGTTTTTAAATGTAAATTTATAATTTATTTTTTTATCTTCATTTTTATTTTCCTCTTTTATACTAGCATTTGCAATTGTTTTTGTTTTATTAATTTTATTTGCTGATATTTTGGATTCTTCCATTTCAAGTTTATTTTTTTTTAGACGTAATAAAATTTCTTTTTGACGTCTTTTGACATCTTTGCACAAATTATTTTCTTCATCTTTTATTATTTGTTTTTCTAAATATAATTCTTCTGGGTTATTATTTGCCATGATATATATATCTTTAACAGTTGAATATACTTTAGGAATACTTCTTTTATTTTTATGTATATGGAAAGCTTCCTCTTTTATTTTATAATATAAACTCTTTAAAGCTTCATCACTTTTTTTATCGTTTTTTAATTTAAGTTTTTTTTCAGCTTCTTTTTTATCCCTTTTTTTTCTCTCTTTAGGATCATATGCACTTTTAATTAAACCAAAAAAACTTTTTTTTTGATTTAATTCTTTTCTACTTCTTTCTATATGCTCAAATTCTGAATTCGTCACTGCTAAAAATAAATTAATTAAATAAAAAGCTCCTATATATATAAAAGCATGGAAAAATATAAAAATAATTATTGGATTAAAATATATCTTATCCTTAAAAGTTTTTGATACATATGTAAATATATTAGACCAACCTTCTAATGTTACCATTATGAATATTGTTATTAATGAATATAATATATTATCAAAATTGGTGGCTCCATTATTAGGATTTGTATATCCTTTAGAACATATATAATTATCGCCATATGTATTTAAACTTGCACAGTCTGAACTATATGAACACAAATATGTATTTCTTTTATCTGTTAACAGATATCCATAATTAATATTCATGCATCTTCTCATAAATAAACCTTGCCACATTTGCAATCCAGCGGCTGCAAAAAATAAAAAAAAGAAAAATAAAACTATAAAAATTTCCCAGAGTCTGCTAATAGATGCAATTAAAGCCTGAATTAAATTTTTTAAGTTCCTAAAGTTTTTCAAGGTTTTTAATGGCTTTAAAATTCTAAAGGCTTTTATTCCATTAAATCCTGAAACTTTTCTTTTTTCATTTCCTGCTATTCTTTCCAAAATAAAATTTAAGATACCCATTATAACCACGAGTAAATCTAATAAATTCCAGTAATCTTTAAGATACGCATTTTCCCCAGAATAAAAAGAGAACGTATTTATTTTCAATCCTGCTTCTAACATATAAAAAATTAAAAAATAATTATCAGCATAATTCCACAAATCATATGGATTAGTTGGATCAGAAAGAAAAAAGCAAAGGCAATTTGATAGAGTAATAATTGTAGAAATGAGTTCAAAAATCCAATTATCAACGAAGTATTTACATGAATATCTCATCGATATTCTAAAATCATGAATTTTTTTTCTTTGTTCAAAACAACAACGGCGGTCGAAATATCTTCTTGATAATTCTTCTTTTCTCAAAGGCTTAAAATCGATTATTTCTTGGGCGCCTAATTCTTCTTCGCTTTCAATTGAAAACCTTGGAAAATTTTTTTCTTTGTTGTTGAGAAAATATAGATTTAATAGACGTCCTTTGTTTACAAATTCTTCGGTTGTATCTATATTTAATTTGAGCTTTTGTTTTACTACTTTTTTTATATTTTTATATTTTTCATTAAGTATATCTATTTCTTTTTTTAGTTTATCGGTATTAATCCCTTTTATTTCATTTACTTCTTTTAATTTCGTTTTTTCTTTTAATTTTCTTTTTATGTCCAACTTAGTCATTTCTTTCTGAATTTTTTCGTATTCTTTATCTTTTAAATTCTCAGCGTCATATTTAAATAATTCGTCCTTAAAAAATTGTTCCTTATAAAAAGTATCATATTCAACTAAATCTACTTTTTCATTTTCTATTAAGCTTAAATTTTCTTCGTATTCATTCCTATCTTCTGGAATTTGGATAAATTCTTCTTCATTTGAATCACTAATTTCTCCACCTTCTTCTTCATCTGTTATATCAAGCTCTTCATCTTCTGCTTCTATTTCTGTTTGAATGAATATTTTTGATTTTTCATTTTTTTTATTTTCTTCTTCTTCTTTGAATAAATTTTCTGAATCGTTTAAATTGGTAATTTCTTTGTTATTAGATAAATTGTTATTATCTTCTTCTGGTTTTTTGGCATTTGGTTCATTTAATTCTTTGGATAATTTATTTCGGAAATTTATTCCAGTTAATCCTAAACTTCTTCTCATCTTTTTACTATCTGATTTATCTAATTTTTTATTGCTTCGAACATTCTGAACTGACCCCCTCAAAAGATTATTTTTTTCAATTCTATTTTTTGAAATATTTGATTTTTTCTTATTAATGCTATAAATATCCTCATAATTTTCTTTTTCTTTTGTAGCTTGCTTAATTCCTTTTAATATTTTAGATGATTTAACTTCTTTTGTAGTTTTTTGTTGTTTTTTCTTTCTTGTAATTTTAAAAGATTCTTCAGATTTTATTGCTGTACCTAAATGAAACGTTTCAGATTTGTTTGAATTATCATTTGAAAAAAAATAAGAGTCAGTATCAGTATCAGATATATTATTATTTTTCTTTATTTGGCTAACGTCAACATCACCTATGTTGTTATTCTTTTTATATAATTCTATTTCTTGTCTCAGTTTTTTCTTTTTTTGATTCATTCTTGTCATATATTCTCTTTCTTTTTTTTTAATATTATTCAATTTTCTCAACTTGTAGCCTAATATTTTTTCATTTTCTATATCCTTTTCTACTCTTTGATAAATAGTCCCAACTCCTCCATTTTTATTTTGCCCAGTTTTTTTTGAAACGAAATCCAATTTTAAAACCTTTGGAAATTTAAATTTTTTTATCTTCTTATTACTAAGTTGGGGAGAATACATCATTAAATTTCCTTTTTTATTTCTTGAGATTAACGATTCTCTTGGCCCTTCACTTTTATTGTTGGCAAAAACAAGATTATATACATTTTTGATATATACTTTCATTATATACTTTTTTATCTTATTTAAAAAATTCGACGCTATTTTTAATCCAAGTGTAAATTTTTTTGCTTTCATATATTTAAACAATACTTTTTTCTTTCTTCTAATTCGTAATTTTTCTAACAAATTTACTGCTATTTTTATTTTTTGCATTTTAGAATAATTATCACTTTTTCTAGAGACATATTTCTTTTTTATGTTTATTTTATCTTTCATATTTTCTCCTCTTTTTTTTAAAAAGACTAATCTTATCATTTTTGTTTCTACATCTTCATCATCGTAATCCATTATAGAATTCGTGTCTTTTATTTTATATTCATCATAACTCGGTATATCAAATTCTTTTTCAAATTCTGATTGAGTTTTTATTAATGTGGATTTTTTATCTTTACTTTCTGAGGAACTTACTTGGGATTTTTTTGAATTCTTTTTTCTATCTCCAGCTATTAAGGTTCTCCTCATATTTTTTTAATTTTTAATTTAATTACAAAATATAGAATATATTTTAGATTAAATAAATTTTGGAATAAATTTGGGATTTAATCAATGGGGATTGGGGATTGGGGATTGGGGATTGGGGATTGGGGATTG
>Ga0256407_10013444_pt1 | contig 10948 bp, 8 predicted proteins | sample RumenRJG_04DNA_FD_193489 | JGI IMG/M metagenome (GOLD analysis project Ga0256407, IMG submission 193489) | Bovine rumen microbial communities from Lethbridge, Alberta, Canada - RJG_04 | ecosystem: Host-associated > Mammals > Digestive system > Stomach > Rumen | place: Canada: Alberta | collected... | reverse complement strand
TATACCCTTTCCCTATTTTGCCTTTTGTTGAATTTAATACTGCCTGTACTGTCCTTATAAACTTTCGGTTCCAGTATTTGCCAATATAATCCCTATTGCTAAAATAATTAGGATCTTCAATTGGGTGATACTTCATTGGAAACGAATAGATATCAGCTCGCAATTCCTCACACAATTCTACATTTAATTTTAAACGCCAATATAGTTCTAAAGGCTTATCCTCAAAATTATACAAGATATAATTTGACAAATGTGTATGCCCATTTTGAACAGCAATTCTTACAGCATTTTCATACTTTTCCCTTAACTCCCAATGATCAAACGCAATACGAACAGGTCTGATAGGAATTTCTGCCATTTTTTTCATATTATCATCTGTAATTAAACGAGAATCAATCCCCTGATTAAAATCAACATACCGATCTTTTTGCTTATTTGAATAAAATTTTACAAAATATGGCTTTAAACTGTTATATGTACTTAGAATCGTTTCCTTTTTTGCTGTATGAAATTCAAGCAAATAATTCTCTTTCAATATGTCATAAACGTTTTGCTTATTTTCACCTTTCAACCTACCCAATAACTTTCTAAACTGCTTTACACAGGAACGGATATACCCATTATCGTTTATACCAGCTTTCAAGTTCTTTACAGCAATTTCATAATAGTTTGGAGCAACATAAGTATCTCCGGCAGCAAATCCTGCTGCTTTAATATCATCTATAATGTCAGAGAAATGCGAAGATGCTAAAACATTGTTATCTAACAATAACAAATTTCTTTTTGCACCATACATTTTCTCCGCTTCCAAAACCGCTTTAGAAACAGGAATAAACGGCTTGTAAACAGGCTCTAATTTAGGTACAGCACAGAATTTACATTTATTGATACAGCCACGTGTCATATATGCATAATACGCATCAGAAGCAGGATATTCATATTCAATTTCTTCCAATATCGAATAATCCAGCGGCAGGGTATCTATAATCGTCTCGTTTCCTTTATCTAAAACGCCTGGGGAAGCCAACGTTCCTATACGAGGTTTAATACCCGTCGCTTTTTTAACATATTTTGGTAAAAGGGACGCCATAACGCCACCCACTTTAACCCCGCTTTTTGTTTTACATAAATCTTTTACAAAATTAATCGTTTCAATGGTGATATCCCAATAAAAAGTAAATAAGGTAGTTACACATACTACATCAAATTGACGAAACTCCTTCTTAAAATAATCTTTGTGGATAAAAAAAGAGCGATAATACTGTATTAAATTTTTTATGTTAGAATTCGTTCTATATTCGGGGACATCCTCTAAATCCACTTCATGCCCTTTAGTAATAAACTTACATAATTGAGGTTTATAAGCTTCCCAAAAGACTTTTTTATTGTTTGCATATAGCTGTTTTTTCAGCATCTCAAACGTAATATTTAAAACTAGTTCTTTCAAATCACCCTTAAAAAAAGTTACCTTATCGCCCAGCCGCTTGTAGTACGTCGATATCTTCATTAAGCTCATTGGTGGATATTTGTTCTTATAATTCGGCTCCACCAACAGAACATTGCGGATTTTTTTTCTACGACTCATTTCTTCAGTTCTTCCTGTATTTTTGTTATTACCAACTCTGCTGTATCATGTGGTAATATCGACTTTATAATCTGATAAATCTCACTAACCAACTTTTGTTCTTTTTTACTATATCCGGATAATGATTGCGTAATAAAACTCTTGTTTTTCGTGTTTTTTTCAGGAACTTCTTCAACAGGTTTAACTTCCTTTTTTTCAGCAGGATATTTCTGTTTTATTTCTTTGTAGACACGAGTTAAAACCTCGTCGTCTTTTTCTTTTTCATTTCTATTTTTTATAACTCTATCAGCCTTTTCTGCATCTTTAGTAAGTTTTTCAATTTTATCTTTGGCCTTCTGTTTATCATCAGGACTTACAAATGTACCCTCATTAACCTTTTCATTATATTTTGTAACTTCATTTGCCAACTCCTGTATTTTCTGCTGGGCTTTTTTATAATCATTGGCATAATGATATATCCTTTTTAATCTTTCATAGAAAAGCGGCCTTGCTATCTTCTCGAAATCACGGCATGTGTCATTCAAATTAAAATAATCCCGTCGAGCATTCGGAATCAAATCAGGGCTGACAGCAAAAACTTCGCCAATATAATAAAGACCGCCTCTCGGTTCATCATAAAACCCGTGTGAAGAAAATGTATATTCATCACCAATCTCAATATTTCCTTTTCTTAACCTAATTCCCCTCATTTCATTAATCTTAGGAATCTGAGTTTCAAAACTACTGATTCCATACCATATCCAAGCCAGAGGCTTACCATTAGCATCTTTAAATATGTCAAATGCAATATCCAATATTTCATCATAAGCAATTTTATGATTTCCCTGCTCTTTATATAGTTTAGTCGTATATTCCTTAAATAACCTGTCATCATTAACAAAAACCTGATATTCATCAATTTTAAATCCGTTCTTTTGGGCAAACTTATGAATTAAGCTTTTAAAATAAAAACCTTGTGCATATGGAACAGGCGCAACAGTCTGTAAATATCGTTTAACATGCTTTACATCCAATAATTCCGAAGCGGATTTTTCAATATCCAACAACTCTACTTTTAAGAAATGCTCATCAATATTCCCTTTTTCTTTGGAAAATAAAAGAACCATATCAACTAATTCAGAAGCTGTTGGATTCGCATTTTTATCAACCAAAATATCCCTTACTTTTTTGGCATCCCATTCACAAATAGAAACAACATCTTCACCCTTAACCGATGAAGAAAAGCGTAGCCTGTTACATACAGAAATTCCGCCTAATCTACCAATCCCCCGAAAGCCTTTATCTTCAAAACGGTCTTTTTTGGAATCAGCGATGCTGCTCATAGTCAAATAAAAATCTTTTGACGGTATGCCTGTACCATTATCATAAACACTAATGGATTTATCTGATGCATTGATAGTAATGTTAATTTGTGCTTCGCTTGATGTTAAAAGTCCTATTTTAATTGCCTTGTCGATAGAATCCGATGCGTTTTGAATATACTCACGATAAACAATACGCAAATCTTCGTACATAGCAGTAGTAAGATTTTCAATTACATTTTTTCCAATGATAGCCATTTTCGCACCCGTCTTTTATGATTTAAATTGTTTGTAAATAGGTTTTGGGAATTTAACACTGAGTAACGAACTAAAAACAGGATTTTGAATAATATATTCCCCCTGGTCAAGTCTTGCCATCATACTCTTATAAATCGACGGAATATACTTATAATCTCCTTTACCCAGCTCAATCGCATTTGTTCGTCCATATGCAAATGTAGAACAGTTCCCTGTCACACGGGGATGGATAGCACTCTTAAACTGTTCGGCAGCAAAGAGAACTATTCCTAATGAGCGTCCCCGTTCCGCTATGTCTAAAACCTGTCTTAAAATCGGAGAGGATTTAGGCGTATCTGTTGAAGCATACTTGTTCAATTCATCAATAAATACAATTATTTTTGACGGAGGAACATAGTCCTCTTCAGTAGGAATCTGGCCTAATTTAAAATTATAAATAGCTCTTATCGCATCACCAAAGACAAAACACTGCATGTCATCATTAAGTTTTGCTATATCTATAACAAAAACATCATTTTTCTTTATCCGGCTAATTGCATCTGATATGCGAATATCATGGCTACCATCTTTTATGTTACTAAAAATGTTGTTATTATAAATTGACTTTTTTACAATCCTTTCAAACTTTCTCCAACTCATAACTGATATAGACTTATCTCTATCATCCTTAGTGCCAGCAACACCATTTTTATGCACTTCATCCAAAAACTCTTTCCAACTAGATAAATTCCCAAAATTCCCTTGGTTAGATATAATATTTGTCAATATTGATTCCATGGTCATTGCCGGGTCATCCAAGCTGGAAAACATCAGGTCCAAATTATCTTTGTCTGATTTATATTCGTATTTAAACATATGAGCTTTTCCGTTTTTAATGTTACGCTCTACATCATTTAAGTCAAAATATGTATTTTTCGACTGTTTATCTGAATACGGATAAAAATAATGAACATTTTGGAATGGTGTAGTCCTCATATTTAATTCTTCATATAGCTTATAAGTTTCTGCTTTCTCATTCTCATTAGCAAATTCATTAGGTTCGTCAATCGCCAACAAATCATTCCCTTTAACATTAAAGATTACAAAAGCAACACCACCATCATCTTTATCGGGGTCAATTACTTTACTTAATTCCCTGTCCTGAATACCTTTCATCAAAAACATTGAATATGATGTCTTGGCAGCCAAACCGGAAATACCCGAAATATTAAGATGTGCGCCTTCAGGACCTATTAAATAATTCGCATCAACATTAACACACAACTTCACCTTTTCGTCTTCTTCAGCACCTTGGTACATTTCCAAATAACCGCAGGGAACGGGATTCTTAATCTCTGATAATCCTAATGCATCTGAGACTTCATTACTATCTGCAAAACAAACATCTTGACCGTTTAATACAGGAACATAATAACTTCCTGTATTACCAACAATCCGTGCTTTAACATAGTTCATACCAATTCTGTGCGTAACAGGTTTAGCAGAAACATCGCCAAAATCACTAGATATATAATCGGATAGAAAGTTTGCTGTATCCGTAATATGGGAAATCTCTTCTACAACACCATATGTAACGCTTCCTTTAACATGCGAAACCTTTACCACGTCAAAAGGGTTCAATATTAATTCCGGTTTTGTCCAAAAATAAAATTCTTCCATGGTTGACGGATTCTTTTCAGTCGCAATTACTTTACCAATGATTTTACTCATAATATATTGATTCCCCCTAATAAGATTTTAGAAAAGGTTCAAAAATAAATTTTCACCTAAATACTTGCTTTTAACAAAGCTTTCCGTCACATAAACAGGGTAAAGATGATTTGCCCACCGATTATCAGCACCATAACAAACAGGGTTTCTTTCATTTATAATATTTGCCGTTATAGTATCAACTTCATCAGTACTGATACCATCTTGCTTTTGACTATCCAATAATATCTTTTCTATTTTTAATATACCATCAAACGCATTTGTCGTAAATTTTCTGTCTCGGATACGCACGAACCAAACAGCAAAATCAACATCACCAATGCGTTCTGAAGAATACATATTTACGGGAGTTCTATGGTATAACGGTAACTCAGCAATCAAATTTGAATTGTTTCTTCCAAATTTATCGACACAGTTTTCAGGATTAAAAGATTTTGATACACCCACAACAAACTGATAGTTATTTTTAAATCTTTCTAATTCATTTTTGTTGTTGACGATATGATGAACAGGATATTCCAACGAACCATCTTTCATTAAATAATGGTCTGGTAATAAATAACCGTCTTTTACTAATTCGGCTACCAATACTTTTTCTTGCTCAACCATATATTCCTGTATTGTCGCTATTCCCTTGTTTTCTATCTTATCTCCAATATCTACACTGGTACTATAAGATAAAATTTTATCAAAATATATTCCTCTGTTCTTTAAATCCTCTTTTTCATTAATTGTTTTACGAATGTTTTCAAAAGCTATATCTTCTTCTACCCAGTCATTCGGCTTTGCAATGTCTGGTAAAGAAATTACTAAATGTCTTTTAAACCGGGGACCAGTTTTGCCGTATAATGGTTTCATTTCCAAATTTTCTCTGACACAACAACCCACACCGACTTGTCCAGCAATAATAGGATAGACTTTGTTATTGTAAGACATGTCATCGACTTTATAAGTTCGGCGGGAGCCATCCAAGAAATATGTGAACATTGGTGGAATAGAAAGAATTTTGTTAGCTTTATAAACTAATGATATCGGTTTCGTGAAATATTCTGTTTCGCCATAACGTTTCCATGTTATATGGTGACGATGGTCATCATAATCAAAACGAGGAACTTCAATGCCATCAAAACCATATTTATAAGTTTTAAAGCTTTTTCCCAAAGTTTCTTGGGCAATAATATCTAACACCAAACTCATTATTACAGCATCCCCTATTTCAATATATAATTACTCATTTTATTATATCACTAAATCAATAACTGTATGAATTTTATGCAAAATATTTATCTCCAATTTTGTAAATACCCTAATTGGCTTAATTCGATTTTGTTAATTGCTATTAAACAATTCCTATTTATGTTATAATAAAATTCATAATATATTTTGATTAATGCGTTTTTATTAAGATAAAATTATTTTCAGTCTTAATTATTGAAAGGATGGTAATTTTGCTTAACAATAAACTATGTAATGATATCAAAGAATGGTTTTTTGAGCCCATTCTTATTGCTAGAAAATTAAATTCGCTTGAATTAATGTGGATTCCTTTATTTTTAGCATTTTCAATAATTCCAATTTTTGTTGAACATACTTTAAATAATTACTACGTTAATATTTTATATAATTTTTTAATAGTATTTTTCACTGCTTATTTATCAAATAAGATCCCCTTTACAATAAACCTTTTATACAGATTTTATAGAAAAATTACAAAAAATAATACTATTTCTGAAAAACCCTTTTTTGATGATTATCTTTCGTTTGGTTGCTCACAAATTAGAACATTCTATTCTATTGGACTATTTTTGCTTGCTATTACTTTCTTGAAAGATATGAACAACCCTTGTAATTATAAATATTTTATCATATTAATCTTCTCTCTGTTAATTGCATATAGAACTATACTATATATTCTTCAATCCTTTTTATCTAATAATTCCCCCCCAGCAGAATTCATGGATCATCAAATAGCAATAAATGTCGAACATCTTAAAGAAAAAAAGGAGGTTAAAATTATAAAATGAGTTTACATAAAATCATTACCTTTAAACAGCCCGCTGGTGAATTTGCAATGTTGTCAATGCCCATAAACGAATTAATAAAAATTTCGTATTTTAGTAGAAGAACTGAAGATTCTCAAAACGGTATTCAGAGACGTATTAATCCTACAAGAATACGCTCCATTGCAAAATTTGTGGACGAAGAAAAAGATGCTACAGTTTTTCCTACCCCAATTATTTTAGCATTACCTTATGATACAGCCGATTTTGAAAATATTTCTCAAGAATCTTCTGTCGCACCAGAAGAACAAAATTACTATAAATTTGATTTTGAAAATAACCTTTTTGAGGTTTTGGATGATTCGGAACCTTTTGCTAAGGTTATAGATGGGCAGCACCGTCTTATAGGTATTAGTGAATCAAATGCTTATAAAACTAACAACTTAAATTTGGAAATGCCCGTTTTGCTAGTAATCGGCGCAGACATTTGGACACAGGCTTATTTATTTGCAAAAATAAATGGCGAGCAAAGACAAGTTCCCTATTCTTTTGTCGCTGACCTATTTGAACTAAGCCCCCATCGCAATATTCAAACAGTATCTCATAAAATGATTAAAGCATTAAACGAAAGTCCCAATTCTGCTTTAAAAGGTTGTATAAAAATGCTTGGAATCAGAATTGATGAAGACCAAACGTTATCTCAAGGTACTATTGCAAGAGAATTTGAAAAGCTGTTAATGGCACCAAAAGGTACATTGTGTAAATATTACGAAAGCAAAGCAGATGAAGACATTATGCAAATAATGATTAACTATTTTAATGGAATATATAACAATTGGAAAAGTGATTGGAACGATCCAACTGGCTCAATTATTAGGAAAACTGTAGGTTTTCTTGGCTTCATTAAATCGTTTCCCGATATTTTTAAGTTGGGTTTAGACAAGGGTACTCTTGAAGAAGATTTTTTTTCAAATGTTTTTTCAACTATACGATTATATTTCAATGAAAATGGGTTCCAACTCACTAAAGATAGATATTCTTCTAATGCCGCCGGGGCTTCTCTCTTAAAGAACGACATATTGGCTGGTTTATCCAAATTTAAATTCTGATCGACAAACAAGGATATTTATTGTATACTATAAAGTGTGGTATTATACTATGAGGTGAAAACACTTTGAATGTGCTTTTATTAGAGCCAAATTACAAAAATAAATATCCACCCCTCGGCCTCATGAAGATTGCAACTTTTCACAAAAGTTCAAATGATAGCGTTACCTTTTCTAAAGGTGAGCGGAAAGATCTCCATTTAAAAAAATGGGACAGAATTTACATAAATTCTTTATTCACTTTTGAATGGCCTGCAACAAAAAAAATGGTAGATTTAGCTCTTAAACTAACTAAAGAAAGATCCTCTATCTACCTTGGCGGTATTGCCGCAACACTCCTATCAGAAGAAATTAAAAATGAATATCCTGATATCAATATTGTGAAAGGACTTCTTAATTCTCCAGGGAAATTACATTTGCCCAATGACGAATCAATTGATACGTTGCCGCCTGATTATAGCATTCTCGATCAGATTTCTTATAAATACCCAACAAATGATGCTTATTTTAGCTATGCTACCAGAGGTTGTGGTATGAACTGCTCATTTTGTGCTGTACAAAAATTGGAACCTATTTATGAAAACTATATTTGCATCAAAAGCCAAATTGATAATGTTATCAAACAATGTGGGGAAAAAAGAAATCTTATGTTGATGGACAATAATGTTTTAAAATCCCCCATGTTAGAAAAGATTGTTCAGGATATAATAGATTTAGGTTTTGGAAAAGGAGCTAAATGCAAAAGTAAAAAATCAAAAAAGATGGTTAAAAGGCATGTAGATTTTAACCAAGGGTTAGATGCAAATTTTCTTACAAAAGAAAAAGCCAATTTATTGGCAAAGTTAGAATTAAACCCCGTTCGAATAGCATTTGATCATATTCAACAAAAAGATAAATACCTAAACGCAATTAAAACCTGTTTTGAGGCAGGCTTATTTTCATTTTCAAATTATCTCCTTTATAACACGAACAATGCCTCATGGAAAGGACACTCTTATGGAGCAGATACCCCCGAAGATCTATACAATCGTTTAAAAATCAATGTTGAACTCTGTGAACAAATGAATTTACAATTAAAGTCAATGAATATTACAGAAAAAGTCTATATTTATTCTTTCCCTATGCGTTTTATACCGCTCACTGATATGAAGCGTGGTTATATTGGCGATAATTGGAATAAAAAAGCGTTAAGAGCAATTCAAGTATTTATTACTCCAACACAAGGAAAGGGCGTGTCATCAAAGACCTTTTTCAAAGCTTCTTTTGGAAAAAATTTAGAAGAGTATAAAATTGCTTTGTATACACCAGAAAATATTCTTGTAAGACGCGGGGGATTAAAATTCACAAAATCCGAACTTTCCGATCCCATAAAAAAGCAGAAAAAAATCAAAAAATATGAATTTAATAAGTCTCTTGTTAATGAATGGAACAATATGGTGAAAGTACTTCAAGAGCAAAATCTTTGGGAGCCTTTCGTAAATACCTATATTAGAAATAATATATTCACGTTTGATATTTATTTAACAATCACAACAGATATTGAAAAACAGGCTTTTCTCTATTTCATTACAAACAAGTATTATAAAAAGCACATTAACAGTTTACCTAAAGATGAACAGTTATTTATCAATAGTTTTTTATCACAAAAAGCTTCTTTTTTAAATCAATATTTATCCGACTTGAATTGAAAAAAATAGATTGAAGTTAATTCACCACCGCCTTATCAAAAACATTACCTGACATAAAATATATCACTTTCTTGTCGTACATCAATTGAAAAGCAGCGGTGAGTTCTTTTTTATCAAGACAAAAACGTGAAAAGTATTCAGAGTTTCTATGGTATCTGCCTGAAACACGGCAGATGTTCTTTTCTTACATAATAACACTCTCGTCTTCCCCACCAAATATAGCGGAATATTGGTGATATTCCTATCCTGCCGTCAGCCCCATTTGGAAAAACGAATGACATGTTGTCAAATACATGAAATCAAAAATTCCCCGGCGAATATTGCACTGTAACAATAATGATCTGTTTTTTCATTTCATCAATACGATAAACAATAGTATAATTCTCAACAAAAAGCTGTCGATACCCCTTGTTTGCATACCTGCCAATTTTTCGTTCAGCGCCACGAAATGGCAGCATATCCAAACTGAATATAGCGAATTCGATTTCCGTTACGATTCTTAACGAAACTGCCGGCGCCATCAAATTCTCGGCGATATATTGATAGATGCCCGCAATTTCACGGTATGCCTGCGGTGATATTTTAACAATATATTTATTCAAAATATTTTTTTCTCAACTCTCCAAGCGCTGTTTTTGCATCAAGCAGTTCGCCGCCCGCCTGGATTTCTGCTTCTGCAGAAGCAATCGCATTATCTATGTTGGAAGTTCCGTAAATAGCTTCCGGTGCCTGACCATCCTTATCGCAAAGTTCCAAGTACTTGTCAACCGTAGCATGGAAATCAGCTATCAATTCCGTCTCGTTGGCACCTTCATAGGAAATCAAAGAGCGAATGCCTTGTACTTTACCAAAAAATACGCCGTCGCTTTCGGAAAATTCTATGCTTCCTACATAACCTTTGTATTCCATTGTGTTTTTCATATCTCAACCCATTTCTTAAACCAAAAACAGTTTCTTGTTTCATTGGGTTAAGCCCCGAATCCCTTGCAGTAAGCTGGTTCCCTGCATTTATCATCATGTTTTCTTAACCCAAAATTCACTTTATCTTAACCCATTAAGTTAATTATAGCATATCAACGCATAACCTTTTGTAAAATCTTTCCCCTTTCCCTTGCTTCCACAGTCAAAACGCGCTACAATTACCTTGCACACAAGGCGACAGACAAAGAATTAGCCGCCTTCCTGTCGTATGTCAACGGAAAAGCGGCAGAGAGTTCTTTCACAAAAAATCTGGACAACGAGGTAAAACGCATTCGGGATAGTGAGGATTGGAGGTTTCACGCTATGTATTACGTAGCAG
>Ga0256407_10013442_pt1 | contig 10948 bp, 5 predicted proteins | sample RumenRJG_04DNA_FD_193489 | JGI IMG/M metagenome (GOLD analysis project Ga0256407, IMG submission 193489) | Bovine rumen microbial communities from Lethbridge, Alberta, Canada - RJG_04 | ecosystem: Host-associated > Mammals > Digestive system > Stomach > Rumen | place: Canada: Alberta | collected... | reverse complement strand
AGGACCACCTAGGCAACAACCGCGAGGTAGTGGATTCGGCGGGTGTGGTACGGCAGGTGACGAGCTACTACCCGTTTGGCACGCCCTACACCGACCCGGCAGCCGTGATGAATGCCAACATGCAGCCCTACAAGTTCGGCGGCAAGGAACTGGACCGCACCTCCGGTCTCGACGCCTACGACTTCGGCGCGAGGATGTACTTCGCCGACCGCATGCAGTGGGGCACGATGGACCCAATGTGCGAGAAATACTACGACGTGACTCCGTATGGGTATTGCTTGAATAGTCCTGTGAATGCCATTGATCCTGATGGGAAAGAGATTTGGATATACTATACTGATGTTAATGGAATTGAACAATCGTTTCAGTATACTGCAGGGATGCAATGCGATGTACAAAACTCTAATGCAAGAACAATAGTTTCTAATTTAAATGTAATGTATACTAATGAATCTGGCGCTGAGGTTATTGATGCAATTTTAGGTAGTAATATTAAATATGGATATAAGCAAGCAGATACCCATTCAGAAGATGGTGAAGGCTACTTTAACCCCAAGGATAATACTGTAAGTTTGAACGACGTTAATAACACTCTATCATTAGCTGAAGAAACATTCCATATCTTCCAATATGTAAACAATCAGGGAGGAACCACAGCTGTTAATGAAGTAGAGGCAAAGTTGTTTAGTGCCAAAATGAATTTCGAAATAGAGGAATGGCTTTATACTGCTTCTTTTCAAAATAAAATTGCAGGGCACGAAGGCTCACCTTATGCAGATAGTATGTCAAAGTTGTTCTACAATGGTTATAACGCCAAGGATTTTAGAACTGCAGTACATAGTTTTTTTTCAGGATCTTATGGTGGGAAAACATACAAAAATAAATCTGGCTATACTACCGGGTATATTAAACCAAATCCTTTGATAAAAAAATACTTACCTGTAAAATTGGAAAAATGACAAAATTTTTTTCATTTGTAATAACATGTTGTATTCTTATGAGTTGTAGCCATTTGATGTCAAGTGAAAGTTTTTTTAGTACTATAAGCACGGAGGATATACCAGATTTGGCAATAGGAACAATTCCTTTCAGAAAGAGTTTTTTAGATGACGATTGTCCCAAATGTGGTACAATTGAAGAACCTTTATATGAATTACATCTTAAATATGATACCCTATCATGTTATAGAGTCATAATAATAGGAAGGGTTGTGTTTGGGAAGAAGAATAATTACAAGAATCAATTTGAGAGAATTGATTCCGTAGGAATAAAACGCATGGTCGTATCCAGAAGGAATTTCCCACGAGAACTATATGGGAGTGACCAAGATAGTGATTGGAATAATAAGCGTTGGGAAGAATGTCCGCTTCCGCGAAAAATATTGAAGTTAATCAGAAAAGATTTTTTGGTACGGATGAAGTATAGACGATATTTATTTAATGATTCAGTTCTTGATGATGGTATATTGCCAATAAAAGGGCATACAACTATGTATGACTATCACCTATATTAATGGATTTGGAAGGCTATGAATCAGGGACGGAAATTTTGATTCATCTTATCTCGTTCAACATAAATGAAGTAGAAATATCATCAATGAAAAAAGGCAACGCAATCAATTCCATCGGGGTTTTCACTGAGAGCATGGGGTATGCCCCGCACGGCAACATCACGGCAATCTCCCGCCGCGACAGGACTTCCCCCAACAGTTGGGGCGTGATGGACAACCTCACCCTCACGTACGACGGCAACCGGCTGGCGGGCGTGTCAGAGGCCGCGTCGGACTATGACTTCACTGGCTCGTTCGAGTACAAGAGGCCGAACGGCTCCCTGTACATGTACGACGCCAACGGCTCCCTGGTCGCCGACGAGAGCCGCGGTATCGCGTATGTCTTTCACAACGCCTACCCCCCCTACGGATTCACCTCACCAGCGGCAGGTTGACGAGGTATTTATACTGCAGCACTGGGTGGAGTAATATGACCATCGGAGACGGTTTTCGACAATCATTTTTTAATGTCTCCCCACCATTCCCATGACTTACGACAGACTGATTATTATTTAAAAGATATGAAAAGAATACTTACCATTCTCACCCTGTTTCTCTTGGCATTTTCGTGCCAGGCCCAGGTGAACCCGAAGAGGGGATACATCATCACCAACGGGGGCGACAGCATCCATGGCACCATCGACTACCGTTCCGACAGCCGCAACTGCCAGGAATGCTCTTTCCGTGCCGATGGCAGTGAGGCATTCGTCACCTATCGTCCCGACGACATCAGGGGCTACCGCTTCAAAGACGACGGCGTGTATTATGTGACCCGTGTCTTTCCCGTGGACGACATGGACACCAAGGTCTTTGCCGAATACATCATCCAAGGGGGCGTGAGCCTGTTCTTCTACAGTGGTCGTGGACAGAACTACTACTATTTCGTGGACGAGAACGGCAAGGTGGCTGTCATGAAGGAGATTGGTCAGAGCAGAGGCTCCTCGGAGGAGACGCTCGCGGCCAAAAGAGCCTCGATGCTGCAGGCTCAGCAGATGCTGGCCAAGAGTCCCGAGACCACGGCCGCCTTGTGGAAGAGCAACTACGACCGCCGTGCCCTGGCACGTCTGACCCGCGAATACGACGAGAAATACTGTGCCTCATGGGGAGACTGCATACAGTTTGAGTATGACGCAAAGGCCACAAGTGCCATCCAAGTGAAGGGCATCAGGGTGGAGGCAGGGCTGTCGGCACTTGGAAAGGCCAAGTTCGACGGCACGGAAAACGTTCTCAGCAAGGGCACCATCGCCGGCGAGGAGAAAATATTCTACGAAGAGCGGCCCGTCAAGCGCAGCCTGACACTCACCGCCCCGGAAGTGGCCGTAGGCATCGACCTGGCCTTCCCCCGTTTCAGCCGCAACCTCACCGCCCAGGTCCTCATAGGGTATTCGTATATGAAGGCGGAGGATGAAGTGATGGAACGGACTTTTGACGGGAGCCGAACCCGGGAGGAGCTCGTCAACTGCAAGATGACGGCCAGCGACCTGTTCCTGGAAGTGGGCTTGGCCTACAGCTTCATCCCCGATGCAAAGATATCACCCGTGGTCAGGGGCGGCCTGGAGATAGATAATTTCTTCAGTGGCAAGACAGAGAACATGAAGCAATACCACATCCACACCGACATGACGGGGCACAAGCACAACACGAGCTTCGGCGCTTACCTCGGTGCAGGAGCCGACTTCGCCATAGGCAGGCACACCATGCGCCTCATGACCGGGGTGAAGGGCATTGGCATCGTAGGAAATGTCTGGGATTTCAACAGCTATTCCCCCGAAATCCGCCTGGGCTGGCTGTTCTGAATCATGGAGATGGTGCAACAGGGCCTCAGTATGACTTCATTTGGCAAAGGGCGTTATGTTCAAGTGAAGCAAGGACTCTTCAACTTCTTACGGTTGATGGAATTCGACCATCCTTTTAGTGGCCACTAATATGATGCATCTGTGTGACTTACCATAAATTTCTAGCCTATTATTCATCCTGAACCTGGAAACCGCCATGCAAAGACTATTCTACGTCGTCATCACAACAGTTCTACTCGCTGCCTGTGTAGGTAGTGGAAAGGAACGTGCTGTGCTTGATTTAGCACAGCGTATTATCAACGAGCGTCCAGACTCTGCCCTTGCCATACTCGACTCCTTGGAACCTTCTTCCCAGGATTTCTCACGCCCCACCCTCCGCCGATGGCAACTCCTTCGCCTTATGGCCCAGAACAAATGCGACACTGTTTTCCGCAGCGACAGCCTACAACAGGAACTCGTCGAATATTTCGACCGACACGGATCTCCCAACGAGCGGATGATGGCTCACTACCTGCTTGGCCGGGCTTACAGCGATATGGGTGAGGCACCCTTAGCACTTCGGGCATATCAGGATGCTGTGTCGTGTGCCGACACCATTTCCGCAGACTGCGACTGGTGGAATTTGTGCCGTGTTATGTTGCAGATATCCTATCTGTTTTATTATCAGAACATGCCCCATGAGGAATTAGATATCCTTGATAGGGCGTTCACCGTTGCCATGAATGCAGGAGATACCGTGACGGCTATCATGTGCCGAGAAAAGAAAGCCGAGGTATATGACCTTCTCGGCAAGGAGGATTCTGTAGCAGTGACAGGTTTGGTGGCCTCAATGATGTATGACGGGATAGGAAGACGAGACTTGGCTGCCCAGACGCTATCGTTGGTGATACCTTATCAGATTACATCTGGTAATTATAAGGAAGCCGAGAAAAATATGCATCGTTACGAGGCCGAGTCTGGTTTTTTTGACAGTGATGGCAATATTGTCAATGGACGGGAATATTATTATTGTCTCAAAGGGAGGTTCTTTCTTGGTGTCGGCGAAAATGATTCCGCATTCTATTATTTTGAGAAGGTCTTACGCGGATGCGACAATTTCGACAATCTTCATGCCGCTTGTCATGGAATGGTGGAACTTTTCAGACAGACAGGCATACCTGACTCAACGATGAAGTATGCTATGATGAGTGAGCAATACAAGGACTCAATCTACGTCCATACCTACACGGAGGAATTACAGCGGATGAAGCGCATGTATGACTTCACCAATCAGTTGGAGAAAACACACCGTCAGGAAGTTGCGATTTCCAGACAAAGCCGGACTATATACTATCTTGTCCTTCTTTCAGCCGCACTTTGCTGTATATTGGCTTTGTTTTCCAAGAGTGCGAGAAAAATCACGTTGCACTTCAAGAAGGAAAAAGAGATGAATGCCAAACGAATGGGTGAACTACAGCAGCAGATGAGCACACTCCTTTCCGAGAAGGAAAAAGCCTTGGCCGATTTGGAGAGACAGGAGAAAATGGTAGGCACATTGATGGAGGCCCATGTCCTTTTACAAGAAGCAGCTGGGATAGTAGATAGGGGAGACAACCATTCGGGAAAGATTCAGGAGGTGCTGTCAGTCTTCGATGCAATAATGAAAGAGAACGAGGAATTGAAGAAGACTTTGAGTGAGAAGGCAAGAATGCTCAACCATATAGTAAAAAACAAGAATTCTGAAATAGACCTGTTGACAGATAGAATTAACGCTATAAACAAAAAACGAAGAGCAAGCAACTTGGGTAGCAGCTTAATGAAGACGGAAATATACCTGGTGTTTCGGAAAATGAGTGACAAGCCAATAAATATACCCACAAACAAGCAATGGGATGAATTGGAGAATACCATGAAAGACCTCCTGCCTGATTTTTGGCATTTGCTTGAAGATCATGCAGATTTAAGTACCAAGGAGAAAAGGCTATGCCTTTTGGTCAGAGCAGGTTTCAAGCCCACTGATATTTCCAATCTGATGGGAATTGACCGCTCTAGTGTCTCAATGATAAGAACTAGGTTATATTCTAAATTGTTCGAAGGCAGTGGAAATGGACGGGATCTTGATCAGATGTTGAAGACATTTTCTTAAGAAAAGCCAGGGCGGAAGGAATTTCTGTCTTCAGACCAATGGATTTTTAGAGAGAGCGCTACCTAAACATCACAATGCTACCGGAAGACCGCTCTGTGTCATTATCCTGATAATAAGCACATTACCGTTTTGTGAATTATTTTGTGAAAATTGCGTGAATTCTTCCTTGGTTCTGTCCTTGATTCGTTTTATATCAATGATTATCTTTGCGTAAATATAAAACGGATTGCTTATGAGAAAATATGTTTTGCAACTAGTGTTTTGTTTGTGTTCATTAACCATGTCTGCTCAGTTTCCTTATCCCGAAATTGAGCCAATCCCTCTGAATTTGTATTCTGACCATGGTGGGTCAATATCCACAGGCCGTCCGAAAGCGCCCATAGAATTTCCTCTTGTGGGTATTTATGACCATACTATTTTTTTTAACGGATGCCATACACCATTTACTATAGAGATATATGACACATTAAATATATTAGTTTATTTTATTTATGTAGATGGTGAAACAACCCAGGTGCCCATACCAAATAGCATTGTGGGCACATATGAGATTCACTTGTGCACAGAGAGTTATTACTTTCAGGGTGTAATAAGCCTCTGATAAATATAGTCAGACATTGAGATTGTTGATATCTTCTTTGTCGTTTGCCCAGGGGAGAGCCTTTCGCCACCATGTCACTGGGGAGGGAGGTGCACTTAGTGGCAATCCCGTTTTTATGTCCACGGTCAACGGACTCGCCATAACTCCCAGACGGAGTGGTTAAGTGAACCTTAATGCTTAATTTTTAATTAGAAAATAGGACGAGAGTTTGAAATCAAACATCAAAAAAATTAACGATGGTAAAACATTTCTTGATTTTCCTTATGGCTATATTGTCATCATCAGCCAAAGCACAGTCAAATGCCCGCGTTTTCACATACGACGCGGCAGGTAACCGCATTAGTATGGGAATACCACAATCACAGGCTCCCAGAAAACCCTCAAACAACATGAAAAGTAAGGAAATCCCAGTGACAATTACTACCTTTCCCGATGGGCATGTACAGATACAGATGAAGACAGACGGCACAACTTATAGCGCAAAGGTCTACTCCTCGTCTGGTAAACTCGTCGCTATACTTCAGCCTACATCTAGTCCCGTGTCCATTTTGGACCTGTCATCACTTCAGGCAAACGTGTATGTTGTTGACATAGCCTTTGATGACCGACATATCGTACAGAAAATAGCAAGAGAGTGACAATCCTAAAAGATGAGAAGACAATGAAAACACGAAGATGCAGTTTCATGAAAGCATACATGTCAATGGGATTCTTCCTTATTTCCTTGACAACAGCACATGCTAACATCCATGACGTTCAGGAAGACACCATACCTTCCATCGTACCCTTGTTTGACCCCGTCGTCGTTGAAGACGGCCTTCCGGTTAACGAGGATGGAGACATGGTGGTGACCGACCTCAAAGATTTGGGATTCCCCATATCGCCTCCCCCCATGCTGAGGAGCGGCACCACGTACAAGGTTGGTACACCAAGGACCGAGGCTCAAGTTTCATCAATGGGGGCTGCGGTATGGAGCATGGCCTTTGACGTCCCAAAGGGCGTGGGTGACGTGACACCACAGATCGGCCTTGTCTACTCCAGCCAGGCCAGCAACGGAATAGTTGGCTGGGGCGTGTCGGTATCGGGAATAAGCTGTATCACTCGGGGACTGAAGACCAACTTCTACGATGGAGATATACGCGGAGTAAAATACGATGCCCATGACGCTCTTTTCCTTGACGGCCAGCGAATGCTGCTCTCCACCGGGACAGAAGGTACGACAGGCTCCACATATGTCCTCGAGGGGAATCCCTACACTACAGTCACCATCACATCAGCCAATGCCATAACAGGACCACTTTCTTTTGAGGTGGTAAAACCCGACGGCCATGTTTGCCGGTATGGAACAACGGACAATGCCCGGCTTAGGTTCACCGACGGAGGTGGCGCACAGCGCGTGCACTCATGGTATGTAAGCCGTGAGGAGGACCCCAACGGCAACTATGTGGAATTCTCATATATGCACGACCACCTGACTATCTATCCCGAGACCATCTCTTACGGAAAGAACAAGTTCACGGGCTCTGGTGCCGACAACTATATCCGCTTTACCTATACTGGGGTACAGGCAGGCACCCTGCGCACTTTCATTATTGGAGGAGTTCGGGGTGGTGTATACAAATGCCTGACGAGTGTGCGCACGATGACAGGAAGCAGCGTCTATCGCCAGTATCAGCTTGAATACGATCCGTTCTCCGATGGCACCACGTGTAAGTTCGAGAGACTCTCCACCATCACCTGCAAGAACGGAGCCGGAGATGAGATGAGGCCCGTGATATTGCAATGGAACCTACTAACGGGTGGGGGCCACACGGCAGAAACCCTCGGTGTCAGCACCAATGATGAAAGTCCACTCATTGAGAAGTTGGACTCTCTGTTTCTTGCAGCCGACCTTTCCGGTGACGGCTTGGCGGACATCGTGAGAGTCTCCAACTGCCAACGCTACACTTCTCGCCATGTCCCAGAAGGAAATCCGAACACCTGGGTCTATATTCACCGCTCATTGAAAGTTGACAACGACAGCGTGGAATACAGAAATCCCGTCAAGTATAATTTGGGAATACAGGTAAACTTCAATGGCTGGAAAGAATTCATGGGTGCCAATCTCGTGACAGATGTCGACGGCGACGGTCTTAAAGACCTTGTTTTCCCCTACTATATTGGCTATACCAACGCCAGATATCTCAAGTTCAAGTGCATTCTGGGAAAACACATCAGGACAGGGCAAGCCATTGTTGGAGAATATGAACTGCCTCTGTTAGCTGCGGAGGATGTTCCACCTCTTGTCACAGGCGACTTCGATGGGAATGGAATTGAAGACATTCTCTACTTGGAGGACAAGAAATCCAATGGATATTATTACATGGGCTTATCCTTCTTCTTCCCGGCTAATGTGAGGACCCAGTTCAGCATCCCGCTATCCCTCGCTGGAAAGCCAAAACGTATGTTTGCCGGTGATTTCAACTCTGACGGTCTGCCCGACATCATCGCCCTGTATGACGGGGGGCACAAAATCTTCCTCAACAACGGGGGAGGTGCGACGTCTTCCCTCTTCTCAAATGCCAACTCAGTGACGGGAACGTCCTTTGGCAATGCCTGCCGCGTCGAGCAGGGTGACTTCAACGGCGATGGTGCCGCCGACTTCGTCTTCGTCGGCGGCAACTCCAGTCAGTATTATTTCGCATTGGGCAACGGTGACGGCACCTTCAATGTACAGACGGCTATCAACTACGACATCCACGACCAGGATACTGACAGAGACGACCACCGCTTCTCGCTCATACCAATAGACTTCGACCGCGATGGCATGACAGACTTGGTTGTGTCCAAAGCGGTGTTCGTACACCACGGAGGTTTTTCCCCGTCCGATGAGTTCTCCAGAACTGAGGTGGGCTGGCTCCTCTCCGACGGGAGCTCACTCACCGAGGCAAGGCGAGTCAGTTCGCCATATCTCATAGAGGATGCCGGCACGCACAACATCATGGCCGCTGACTTCGACGGCGACGGATGGGCGGAGCTTGCAAACAACGGCACCGACTGGTACACCAACACAGCGGCTACCAACGACGGCTGCCACATGCGGGTCTACCATTCCGAGGGCTTCACGCCCTCATCGGGCAGGCTTTCCTCTGCTACCGACGGTCTCGGGGCCACCACCTCCTTCAGTTACGGCTCATCCTCGTCGCCCGACCTGTACATCCATAACTATGCTGACCCTAACAAAAGCACATATCCCCTTTCCGACAACTATGCTCCCATGCCTCTTGTCAGTACGATTACCACTGATGGCGGTCTGACAGGCACCCACTCTACATCCTACCGTTATAAGGGCCTCAAGGTTCACCTGCTGGGGAAGGGTATACTCGGGTTTACAGAATCCGCTACCCGAGATAACAAAACGGGGGAGACCATTCAGAGCGGCATAATAGATTGGGACACCAACTATTATGTACCGTCAATAGTCTACTCTACCACTTACATGGGATACGACCGTGACTCCACGGTAACCACAATGTCTGTAACCGCCCATGCCAAGAGTCGGTATACATCCTTTCCTGAGACCAGGCACTACACCGACATGGACGGCAACCTTACAACGGATACATTCACCTATAACACTACTTACGGATACCTGACACTGCACCGCACGGAGTTTGGCAGCTCCGCCATGTTTAAACAGGAGAGATCATCATACGTAAAGAAGGGTGGACGGTGGCTGCCACAGACCGTCTTCGCCGACCAGAAGCACGCCGATGACGCCAACATCCATACTGTCAACATCCAGTACACTTACGACACCCTGGGCAATATGCTGACCACGACAAGGCATCCAGAAACTGGCATGGAGCTAACTACCACTCTTACATACGACAGCTACGGCAACGTGCTGTCGTCCGTACAGACGGGCGACAGCGTGGCGGCAGTGACCTCATACACTGAATATGATGTCACAGGGCGCTTCCCCATCCGCAGGTACCAGAGCGTGGACTCTGGCGAGGAGACCCTCACCTACGACCTCTGGGGCAACGTGCTCTCAACGACAGTAACGCCCGAGCCCTCCCATTCGCTCGTCACCGTCAACACGCTCGACGGGTGGGGCGATGTAACCGCCACAATGTCTCCAGAGGGTGTCACCACCACCATCACCACCGGCTGGGGAGGGATGCCCTCCACAGCCTATTACATACAGGAGACTTGCCCGGGAAAAGCACCTGTGCTGACTTGGTATGACGTGAGGGGACGGGAGTCGCAGATTGAGACGAAAGGACCGTGCAACACGGACGTGGTGCAGGCCTTCTCCCTTAATAGCTGGGGCAAGCCCAGTCAGACCGTATCACGCACCGGCACACGCGCCACGATAGAGATGACTGCCTACGACTATAGGGGAAGGGCGACCCAAGCGTTCAGCACTGGCCATGGTTATACCTACTTTGCCTATGGTAACCGCACCAAGTCCAGTTCACATGACGGGCGGACAGTCACCATTACCTACGACGCATGGGGCAATCCACAGGAGGTCATAGACCCGGCCTGCACAGTCACCTACACCTATGCCAGCAACGGACAACCTTCTGAAATGGATGCAGACGGCTCAGTAGTGAGGATGGAGTATGACGTGGCTGGGAACAGAACGTTGCTCGACGACCCCGATGCTGGAGTCACGACGGCCACCTACGCCGCCGACGGTAAGGTGCTCACCAGCACCGATGGTCGAGGTATGGTGACACATAACACCTACGACGCCATGGGAAGGCTCGCTGTCTCCACCTGCGACACGCTCGTCACCACATTCACCTACGGCGCCACGGGCAACGGCAAACTGCGCCTGGTGCGTGAGGAGACCAACGGACTGGCCAATGAGTACACCTATGACACCT
>Ga0256407_10013440_pt1 | contig 10949 bp, 10 predicted proteins | sample RumenRJG_04DNA_FD_193489 | JGI IMG/M metagenome (GOLD analysis project Ga0256407, IMG submission 193489) | Bovine rumen microbial communities from Lethbridge, Alberta, Canada - RJG_04 | ecosystem: Host-associated > Mammals > Digestive system > Stomach > Rumen | place: Canada: Alberta... | reverse complement strand
TTATAATTTTTATTCTTTTTCTTTTTTTTTTAATTTATCAATATTTTCATTATATTTTTGTATAAATTCTTTTTCGTTAAATTTAATTTTTGGTTTTTTTTCATTTTGATTTAATAATTCTTTAAAAATATTATCATTTTTATTTATTATTTCCACTCTATTTTTTCCTTCTGTTCTTCTATTTGAATCTTTAATTAAATTATTAAAAATTTTTAATTTTTCACTTTCTTTTATTTTTGGAATAGTTTTTTCAACAATTCTATTAAGAAATTCATCTTCTAATTGTTTTTTCATTGAATAAAATTTCATTCTATCTAAAAAATTTTTATTTTTTGGTTTAAATTGATTATAATTTTTAATTGCTTCATATTTAATATTTTCAGTATTATATCTTTCAAATTTATTTTTTGTTATAGAATGATTTTTTTCTTTTTTTGATATTGAATTATAATGTTTATTTTCATTTTCATTTATATTTAATTTATTATTTAAAAATTCACTAATATGTCCATTTAATATATAATGATTTCTTGAAGAATATCTTTTTTCTCTTTCAAGATATGATATTTTTTTTGGAGCTGTGATTAAATTATTTTTATTTATTTTTTGGTTTTTCATAATTTTATTAACTTTATTTATTTTAGTATATAATACATTATTTTTTGAATCTAATCCAATATTATTAAATTTATTTATATTATTTTCTCTTTCATTTGAATAATTTTTAATTTCTTTCTCCTCACTTTTTTCTATATTTATTTTATTTTCATTTTCTTTATTTTTTTTTTTAAAAATTTGTTTTATTGTTTCGTCATAATTGAAAGACATTTTTATTTTAAAAAAAATACAAAAATAATATATGAAAATTATAATATTTTTATTAAAAATATTATTTTTAATATAATGGGATGTATTCAAAAACATCAACAAATTACTATTAAAAAACCATTAATACATAACAAAACTACTTTTTATTCAAATTATAAAAATACATTTTCATTGTTTGATAGATTCTCAACTTTAGGTAATTCAGATGATGATTTAAAATTCTATTATAAAAATAAATCAAATAAATTGACTAAACAATCATGGATAAGAGTTTTAAGCTTTTTAAAATTTAATGAATTAAAAGAAATTGGGAAAATAAATCGTATGTTTCATATGATAATAAAACAAAATATCCCAAAAAAATTTTTTAAAAAAGAGAAACTATTTTATAATTAAATAAAAATATTTATTTTTTTATTTCTTTTTTTGTTTATGAAACTATCAATATTCTTATAATGAAAATAATTTTAATCAATAATAATAATTTTTTTGTAAAATATAAAAAAGATGACATTTTATTTTTAAAAATAATTATCTATTAATGATATGCAAAATAGAAAAATTGAATTAATAATAATAAAAAATAAATATTTATTTCAATTTAAATTAAAAATATAATCATTAATATATAATTATTTTAAAATTTGATTTACTATTATAAATTAAAAAATTTAAAAAAAAAAAATAAATTATTAATTTAAACAAAATTAAATATATATTAATGAATAATACAATAATACCTCAACAAATACCAATCCAAGAATTTATTCCCCAAGAACAATTAAATCAACCTCAAATAAATCAAAATATTCCAATATCATCAGATCAAATAGATAAAAGTAAAAAAAATAAATTACTTAATTGATTTTAGGGAGACATAGAAGATCAAAACACGAACAAGAAGGAAGAATTTATAATTGTGAACATTGTGGTAAATCTTATTTAAGTAAACCAGCATTAAATAATCATATGAATACAAAACATGATGAAATTTTAAAACAAATGAATATTGAAAAAAGAAAAAGAGGAAGACCTAGAAAATATGTAAAAAATATATTAAAAATATTTTTTTTTTATTAATTTTTAGCTTATTGATTCATCAGAAAATAATAATAATTATGAAAAATTGAAATATATTCCTTATTTTCAAGAAGGAAAAAGAATAAAAAATTCTGAAAAAAATGAAATTAATTGTGAAGAAGTTGTTAAAAAAGTTTTTGAAGATTTATATAAAAAATATGGCGGGGTTTTTTATAAAAATATAAATGAACCAAAAGAAAATCCAATTTTAAATTATTTATTAAATAAAAATGAAATAACTGATAAAAATTGTGATGAAATTATTTGCAAATATTTAAATTATATTATGAATTTAACTAATGAAAAATATTTTACTTTTATTACTAAATTTATTATACTTTTTAGAGAATGTATTAATGGAATTCAGGCTGAAAAAAATAATGATAAATATGGTAATAAAGAATATACTTCTATTGAAAATGCTGAAATTTTTCCTGAACAATGTAATGAATTTTTTTCAAATTTTTTGGAAAAAAATAATTTTTTTGACTTTTCTGAAGATGATAAAATTGAATTAATTGAAATTATTCAACATTTTTGTTATTGGTTACTTCTTAATAATTATACAAAATCTAAATTGAGTTTGGCTTCTTAAATAATTTATTTTTCACATAATTTTTTAATTAGATTTTTGTTTGAATTTTTTTTATTATTATTTTCTATTTTTAATTTAATTCTCTTTTAAATATTTTTTTTGATTATTATTTTTTCTTAATTTAGTATATTATTATTTTTAACTTCCTAATAATAAATTAAAATATTTACTTTATTTATTTTCTTTTCAAAATAAAATAATTAAAAAAATTCAAATCAATTTAAAATGTATAAAATGGTTCAAAACATAAAAAAAGAAAAAAAAAATTTTGAATTAGAAAAAGAAAATATATGGAATCATAAATATCATTTTGGCGAAGAAAAATTACCTCAATATAAAATAGATTTAAATCCAACTCATTTAAGACAACAAATAACAAATAAAAAAATAAACATAAATAAAAGTAAAATTCGTCCTAAATCAGCAAATAAAATATCATTAATAGTTTCAAACAAAAAAAATACATCAAATAATACAAATTCAACAAATTCAAAATTAACATCACAACAAATAACAAGACACAATTCTCTTTTATTAAATAATGAATTATTTTCTCAAATATTAAAATTATGGGAAAAATTAGGAGTTACACAACATTATCAAAATATTTTTGAAAATGTTTCAAGTCAATTAAGTTCATCAAATTATTTAGAAGGATATTTAAAAAAAGAATTATCTCATTTAAACAATATTAATAATTTAGTTTTAAAAATAATTGAAAATGTTACATCAAGAGAAAAACATATTCAATTACTTCAAAATTATGATATTAAAGTTAGGGAAGAAAATATTCATAAAAAAAATATTATTAATGAAAATTTAATTAATGATATTCATTTTAGTTTAAATGAATTGAGAATGAATTCAATTTCTATTGTTAAAAATTATATTGAATTAAGGAAAATTTGTGGTTATGAATCTTTAATGAGTAAATTAGAAATTGATAAAATTCCAGGATTAAAAAAAAATTATTTAATTATTATGAAAAATGATACTGATTTTTTATCTAATTCAAGTTTAATAAAATATTTTTCTTTTGCTCCAAATGATCCTTTTTTAACTTCAATTGGAAATGAAAAAGATAATTCAAAACAGAAAATTCCAATTTCAGAAGAAATTAAAGAAGAAATAAAAGAATATCAATATTTCTTTATTGATGAGATAATATTTAATGAAATAAACAAATTTAATATTTATAATAATTTAAATAAAAATGATTATACTTTATCATCATCTTATTCTTTAGTATCAATTACATCATCAAAAAGAAAACAAAATACAGAAATTATTTCAAAAATAAAAGATTATGATACTTTAAATCATGTAACAAAATCAAATAAAAAAGAATTAAAACCAATTAGACCTAATACTGGTTTTCAAAAGAAAAAAAAAGGTGCTGGATTTAATAAAAAAGTTAATCCTATTAATTTATTAACTAGTCAAAGTTCATTTACTGATGAATTTAAAAGAGATAAAAGTCCCTTAATTAAGAAAAAAGTAAATAAAAATGATAGATCAAGAGAGAAAAAAAAAGATAAGTTTGAAAATAATTTTGATGATTTAAAAAATGATTTAAAGAAAGATAAAGGATTAGGTAAAAAAGAATTAGAACAAATTGATCAAATTTTAAATAGAGGGATTAATGATAATAATTTAAATAAAATTAATAAAAAAAATTATCATACTTTATCTTATTCAAATAACCATAATAATGATATTTCTTCTGAATATGTTACTATTAATGATGTTACTGATAATACTTCAGAAATTTTATCTTTTCAGGAAAAAAAAAATGATAATAATAGAAAAAATAATAGTGATTTAATTAATTTTGAAAATCAAAATAAAAATAACAAAGATGATGAATCAGTAAATATTAAATATAATAATGAAATTATTAAAAATAAAGAAATAAAAAAGGCAATTTCAAAAGGATTAAAAAATGAAATGAAAGAAAAAACAGAAATAAATAAAAATAATGAAAATGAAATTAAAAATATAAAAGAAGAATATAATAATATAAAAGAAAATAATGATTTAAATGAAGAAAAAAAAGAAAAAATAGAAAAAAAAAATGAATTAAATGAAATAAATGAAAGTATTGAAGATGAAATCATAAAAGAAGAAATAAAAGAAAATATAGAAAAAGAAAATAAAGAAGAAAAAAAAGAGAATAATATAAAAGACTTATTAAATAAAATGGATTTAATTTTAAATGAGAGTCAAACAAGTAAAGACAATATAAAAAAAAATGAAATAATTGAAGATAAAGATGAACAAAATGAAGAAAATAACATTGTAATAGATAATCAAATAACAGGACATATAGAAAAAGAAAATGAAATAAATAATACAATAATACCAAGAGAAAATAAAGAAGAAAACGATGATTCAGAATTTGATAGAAGTGATGAAAAAAATTCAATAGAAAAAAATGAAAATAAAGAAATAAAAGAAGAAAAAGAAATAAATAACATTTCAGAAATAATTGAATCAATGAATATAGATAATTTAGAAATTAAAGAAGGATATAATTTTTATATTCAACCTTATTCAGGAAATATAGTAGAATTAAATAAAATATTTACAAATTTCTTATTAAAAATACCACAAGATCAAAAAATAGCATTTAATATAGATGATGATATATCAAAATATATTTCTGGAATTTATCCTAAATTAATTTTATTAAAAAATAAAGATGGAATAATTCAAGGTTTAAGTATAATATCATTTGATCCTTATTCTCAAATTTCAAAAAGTATAAATTTACTTTTAATTTGTTGTTTATCAAATGATATTTTATCAAATGTTTTAAAAGATATATTAAAATATTTAACTGAAAATTTAGATTATGATGAAATTAGAATTGAATTATATTATGGAATAAAAAATGCTCAATTTTACTTAATTAAAGATATTGAAAAATCTTTAAAAGAAGATGCAAAATTTAAATGGGTAAATATGGAAAATGATGGTATTCATAGAAAAATAAAATATAAATATCAAAATCCAAATAAAAAAATTGATTTTTCTATTATTCCTTCTGCAAAAAATATTTTAGAATTAAAAACTGCTTCACTAATTTCTTTAAATTCAGATAAAAATAATATTAATGATAATAAAATTATCAATAAAAATAATGAATTAAATGATTTTGGTATTATTTCTATTATTTCTGAAATGGTTTCTATGGAAGATTATGAAATTAATTATGAAAAAGATAATTCTTTTTCTGATTTATTACAAAAAATTCAATTTAATAAATTAATTAAAATTACTAATGAATTTATTCAAAATCAATTAGGAACTTTTGAAGAAGCCAAACAATTTATAAATGAAAATTTAAGTAATTTAACTCCTTTAATAAATGATAATTTTATTAAATCAAGTTTAATTGGAACTTCATTAATGAAAGTTGAAGTTACTTTTGAAACTGTAATTCGAACTTCAATTAAAGGTTTTGTTTATAATATAATATCTAATAATGATATTGAAGTTTTTACTTATCAAAATGGAGAAAATAATTATACTGATAATTATTTTTATTTATTACATTCATCAAATGAAAATTTATCTTTTATTATTTATGAATTTAAAAATAATATTACATTTGAAGATTTAATTGATTCAGAAGAGAATAATATTTGTGAAATTTTTCAAAATATTTATAATAAATTAAATCAACAACCAAAAAAAATAATGAAAAGAATATATTTACCTACTTTTAAAATTTGCAAATCTAAAGTTTATGATAATCTTTTATTTTTAAATGGAATTCAATTAACAAATGATAAAGGGAATTATTATATACAAAATTTAAATCAAATTGAAGATTTTGTTTTTGGAGTTGAAAATAATAAAAATAATTTAACAAACACAAATTTAACTTTACAAACAATTGATAAAAATAAAGATATTGTAATTAAAGAAGAATTTTTAATTGCTTTAATTAATCCTGATTTATTATGTGATATGCAAATTCCTACAATTTCAGCTTTTATTGTTAAAAAAAAATTTTGGGAAAAAGAATAAAAAGATATTTTAAAATGTATAAATATTTTATAAAAATATTAAATATTTATTTGAATTAATATATAAAATTTAAATAAATAAATAAATTCAAAAAATAATATTTTACCCTTAATTATAAATTTTCTACTTTATTATATACGAAGCCAAAAATTCATTAAATTTAATTTATTATTTTTCAATAATATAAATCAGTTTTTGAAAAATAACTTTTACTATTATTCCTTCTGTGAATTATTTTTATATTATTATTATGGGAACAATATGAATTAATAACTTTTGGAAATGATTCAATTGATTTATGATTTGAACTATTACTAATATTTTTTCCTATTGATAATTTTAAATTATTTTTATTAATTTTTTTAAATCTATTTGGATAATTTATTTTAATTTGAATTTTTTTATGATTATATGTTCTATTTAATTTAAAAAGATTTTTATCACTAATTTTTTTTTCAAAATGTATTGAATTATCAGAAAATAATGTTTTATTATTAGTTTGTATTTGATTATCATTTTCAATAATTGAAACTTTACTAAAATCTTTTTTATATTGTAGAAAATGTGGTTCAGGACTAAAAATTTTTGATTGAATATTTTTTTCTTTGCTTTTTTTTTTTTCTTTATTTTTTCTTTCTAAATATTGTCGAGTTGGTTTTTTAAAAATTTTTAATTTATAATTATCATTATTCTCCTCTTTTTTTTGAAATAAATAAGCATTAATAAATTCTCCTTTTTTAATATGAATAATTTCAACATTTGATAAATTATCATAAACATCTAAATTATCAATAAATAAATTAATCATTTTTTCTTTATTTTCATCTTCATCATCTTCTAATTGACTAATAATTTTATTTCCTTTTTTATAATAATTCCCATATTTTTCCCTTTTAATTCTTCCATTTCTTATTTGTTTTAATATCTCTAATTCTTGTTGACATAATTTAATATAAAGTTCTATTATAAAATCAATTTTCTTTTTATATTGAATTGAAATAATATAACATTTTTGTCTTATTATTTTTGCTTTTCTTCTTAAATAAGATATTTCCAAATTAGAAAATGTATAATTTAAACATGTAGTATTTTTAAATATTGATTTTTTTAATTTTAAAAAATAATTTTGTATTTTGTTTTTAAATGGTATTTCTTTTTTTTTCTCTTTATAAAATCTATTAAATATAGTTTCTATTTTTTTATTCTCCTCATTTTTTATTATATCTTTTAATCTTCTTAATATATCAAAAAAAGCTTTCATATATTTTTCTTTAACAAAAAGGCACATATTTTTTTTAATATCATCTTTTATTTTTTTCATACTCATTTTTTTATTTGAATATTTGGAAATATAATTTAGAACATTTAATAAAATAAATAATATAAATTTTTATTTTAGATTTATTGTATATTAAATAAAATTATTGATTTTTCTTTTTTTTCTTTTTATTAGATTCAGGTTTAGTAGTTAATTTTTTCAAATAAAAAAGGGTTCCAAAAATAAAAATTCCAAATACTAAAATAAAAATAATTCCTTTAACATAAAAAGGTATTTTAGTAATATCATAATTACCAAGACTAATACGTTGACTATTTTCTAATCTTTCTTTAGAAGTTTTTTGTTCATATAATTCTTTAACTTTCTCAAATTTATAAGAAAGAATTTGTTGTTCAACAGTTAAATCAAAATCACTATTTTCATTATAACTATCATATTTAGGTAATAATAATTTATCATATTCATTTAAATAAACTGAATCTGGAACATATGTAAAATTATTAAAAAATTTTAATATTGTTTTATTATCAATTTTATTTACACAATTTTCATACATTTCTGTTAACATTTTTCCTTCTACTTTTTCTGATAATGATTTATTAAATTTATTTATTACTTTTAATATTATATCATTATCTTTTTGAGTTTTTAAACTTAATATTGTTGAACATGCCATTAATTTATCCATTTCATGTATTGTTAAATTAAAAGGAACTCCTGATAATAAATCATTTTGTTCATTGTTTATTTGTTCACATAAAATATCTGATATTAATAGAATAAAAATAAGGTAATAATTCATTAAAAAAGAAAATAAAAATAATAGTAAATTTTTATTTTATATTAAAAAAAATATAAATATTTTCTGTTATTTGAAACATTAATTAATTTTTTATTTATAGTACAAAAAAATAAAAATATTTTTAATACAATATCTAAAATTAACAACAATTCTTTTTTTTCTTTTCTTCTTCTTTAATTTTTTGAATAAGTTTCTTTTTTTCTTTCATATAATCAGAAATATTCATAACAGATTGTCTATTATCAATTTCTTTATCATTTTTTTCTTCTTCTTTAATAGAACTAAGAATTATTTCAGTAATTTTATGAAAAATTAGCATAATATTAGTTCCATTTTTAGCACTAGAATCAATATACAAAGAATTATATTTTTTAGCAAAATCAATTCCTTCATTAACAGAAACAACTCTTTTTTCAATATCATTTTTATTTCCAACAATAATAACTTTAATATCTTTTTTAGAATTATTTTTTATTTCATTAATCCAACTTTCTAAATTATTAAAAGTTTCCCTTTGAGTAACATCATATATTAAAATAATACCATGAGATTCATGATAATATTGTTTTGTTATTGATTTATATTTTTCTGAGCCTGCAGTATCCCATATATGTAAATTTACTTCTGTGTTATTATCTGGATTTATTGTTTGAAGTTTAAATTCAGCTCCAATTGTACATTTGTAATCATCTGTAAATTCATTGTTTATAAATCTATTAAATATTGATGATTTTCCTACTGAGGAATCACCTAATAAAATTATTTTAAAACTATATTTGTTTATAATATTTTTATATGGATTTGTTTTTGAAGAATATTTAGAATCATTTAAACCACTATCATTATCATTACAATTATTATTATTAATATAATTATTATTAATATTTAGATTTTCTGATTCTATTTCCATATTTAATACAAAAATAAAAAAAAAAAATAAAAAAAAATAAATAAAAAAAAACTAAAAAAATTCCCTATAAAAATCCCCATTAAAAAAAAATGTCTTCAAATCCACTTCCTCAAAAAGATCAAGATCAAACAGAATCAAATTCTCACATGCCTCAATTCTTAGTAAAAGCACCATGGTACATAAATCAAAATTCAGAAAGTTCAAATTTAACCCATCAAAAAAAAGTAGAAAAAATTAATAAAAAAATCTCAATATCAAATTCAACAAAAAGATACTTATCAAAAGAACCAGTATACAAATATAGAAAAGGAGCTTGTGAAAATTGTGGTGCAATAACACATAAAACAAAAGAATGTTGTGAAAGACCAAGAAGAAGAGGAGCAAAATTTACTAATAGTAATTTTAAACCTGATGAATTTATTGAAGAAATTTCATATGATTTTGAAGGAAAAAGAGATAGATGGAATGGTTATGAACCTAAAATGGAAAAAAGAAGATTTTATGAATTTGAAAAATATCAAGAATTAAGAAAAAAAAAAAGATTAGAAAAAATTATGAATAATTTAAATGAAAGTGAAAAAAAAAAATTGTTAAAAGATGAAGATTTAGAAATTGATTTATCATCTGATGAAGAAAATAATATTCCAGATTCTTTTAAAGAATTTATTTTGAAAATTGCTAATGATGATAATAATGATATTGAAAATGATGTTAAAAAATATTTTGAAGAATATAAAAATAAAAATTTTGAGGATTTACCTTCAAAATTTTCTGATATACCAAAAGATATTTTAATTAAAATTAGTAAAAGTAAATCTTTAAGAATTGGAGAAGATATTTCAAAATATTTATTAACTTTAGCTGAAAATAGTGAATATTATAATAAGAAAAATACTTATTCTCTTCATAAAGATAATTTTTATAATTTACAAAATATAAAAAATAATATTAATAATTCTATTAATAATACTGGTGATGCTGGAAAATTAATTGAAATGGAAAAAATGATTGAAAATGCTAATAGAAAAAATCCTAATTTAGGATTAAATAATATTGCTATGCCATCTCAAGCTGAATTATATTGTAAATATGCTTTGAATAAACAACAAAATTTTAAAAATAATGAATTACAAAAAGTTTTAAATAAATATGGTGGGGATAATTATTTTCAAATGCCAAGTAGTATTAAAGAAGTTGAAGATTATGATAAAAATGAATTTATTAAAATTCAAAAACAAATTAAAGAAAATGATCAAAATAAAAAAATCGAAGCTGAAAAAAATTATTTAGGAATTAAAATAAATAGACCATAAAAATTAAATATAATTAATATATAAATAATTAATACCAATATTTAATAATTATATAAAAGAAATTTTTTTTAAATTATAAATATAAGTTTTTTTTTTTCAATTATTAT
>Ga0256407_10013437_pt1 | contig 10950 bp, 11 predicted proteins | sample RumenRJG_04DNA_FD_193489 | JGI IMG/M metagenome (GOLD analysis project Ga0256407, IMG submission 193489) | Bovine rumen microbial communities from Lethbridge, Alberta, Canada - RJG_04 | ecosystem: Host-associated > Mammals > Digestive system > Stomach > Rumen | place: Canada: Alberta... | reverse complement strand
GAGTCCAATCGTACACGTAAAGACTTTATTGCAGACAGGGTATTAGAGCTAACAGGTTTATATGGGAACTGTGAGGAGTATTCCAGCAGGCGTGAAGAACAGACCGGCAATATCACTGTAGGCGTATATCGTCTGACCATGAAGAGTAACAGCGATAACTTCCGCCAGAGCAGCATCCAGGGTGTTATGAAGCGCCTCAAAGCGAAAGGGGCGACTGTTATCGTATATGAGCCGACATTGGAGAACGGCAGCACATTCTTTGGTAGCTTGGTTGTAAATGACCTTGAGGAGTTCAAGAAGCGCAGTAACAGTATTATTGCTAACCGATACGATGCGTCCTTAGATGATGTGAAGGAGAAGGTTTATACCAGGGATGTGTTTAGGAGGGATTAGCCCTCTTGAATACAGAAGGAGGATAGGTGTGGGTGTCTAAAAAAACGTCCGCACCCTCAAAAACATTCAAAACTGGAAGTTACTTTTTTCAATTCAGCCTAAAAAAGAGCCAATTGGCTCTTTTTTTATGGGGGACACACTAAAATGAGAAAACGTCACATTTAAATGTAGATTTCTATGAAAAAATGGATATAATATAGTTAGGAAAGAAGAATGTGAGCTGAAGAATGTGAGGACAGGATTATGCTAATACAATTTAATTTTAAAAATTATAAATCATTTAAGGATGAAGCAACTTTGGATCTTTCAGCGACAAAAATGACAGAGTTTTCGGAGAGAGTTGTAACAGTAGGAAGTGAAAAGATCCTTCCGGTTGCAGCCATTTACGGTGCAAATGCCAGCGGTAAATCCAATATATACAACGCATTTGAATATATGTCTGACTATGTTGCGGAATCCTTTAAGTATGGAGATGAAGAGGAAAAGTTTGAGAAATACAGACCCACCCCGTTTTTATTTGATTCCACATCTGCTGATGCGGAATCAAGTTTTGAGGTGTATTTTACCCTGCCGGGAGATAAGGCAGAGAAAACATACAATTATGGTTTCTGTATCAACAAAGAAGGTGTTACAGAAGAATGGTTGAATTCCAAAGCCAAAACTGCAAGAAAATATAGTACGGTATTTTATCGTAACACAGCGGATGAAGAGTTAGATTTGTCAGGATTTCCTAAGAGCAGCAGAGATAATATTCAGGTGGCATTGGAAAAGCAGGTTCTGATTATTTCATTGGGAGCCAAGCTGAAGGTTGGTAAGTGTAAGGCAATCAGAGACTGGTTTCTTGCAAATGAATTTGCGGATTTTGGAGATCCATTTACCAACTTCTTTATGTCACGAAGACTACCGAAGGGATTTGTGGAAAACAAGGAAATTCAGCAAAAGGTTGTGGAATATTTTGCATCCTTTGATGAGCATATTAAGGATTTTAGAATTGAAAAGGTTCCACCTGAAGGCGAAGGCAAGGAGGAAACTTATAAAATTAATTCACTTCACAAAATGATTGACTCGGATAAAATGGCGGAAATTCCTTTGGGTATGGAATCCGCCGGAACTTTGAAAATGTTCGCATTATATCCGGAATTACAGGAGGTGTTGGAAAAAGGAAGTGTGTTCTTTATTGACGAACTGAATGCGCGCCTGCATCCGTTACTTGTAAGGAATTTTCTTCTCACATTTTTAAATCCGGAAATCAATAAAAACCATGCCCAGCTTGTATTTACAACCCATGACACATGGCAGTTGTCTAACCAATTACTACGCCGTGACGAAATATGGTTTGTAGAAAAAGACACAAATGGCGTATCTACTTTGTACTCGCTGGCTGATTTTGTGGATGAGGATGGAACCCGTATTCGTAAGGATGAAAGTTATGAAAAGAATTATCTGATTGGAAAGTATGGTGCAATTCCTACCTTAAAGAGTATTGATTTATTTAAGGAGGATTGAGTATGGCAAAAAAGGATAGAGCTGGAAACAGAAAAACACGAGATCAGAGAAAACAATTCAAGGTGCCGGAATTAGGATACTACTTGATTGTTACGGATACAGAAGCTACGGAGCGGTGTTTCTTTACAGGTCTGCATCAGGCTTTGCCGGAGAATGTGAGAAATAAGCTAGTCATAAAGGTGGTAGAAACCAAGACTCGTACTATGATTGATAAATGTCTGGAACTCACCGCCTATGATGCGCAGTATCGTATTCCTTGGATCGTTTTTGATAGGGATCAGGTACAGGGATTTGATGACATCATTGCAGAGGCAGCAGGGAAAGGAATCCAAGTGGGCTGGTCTAATCCATGCTTTGAAATATGGATGTACGCCTACTTTGGCTCCATGCCTGCAATACAGGACTCATGGACATGCTGTTCTGAATTTGGAAGAGTGTATGAAACGAAGACCAGACAGAAGTATTCCAAGGTTGACGAGCAGATGTACAGTAAAATTTACAAGGTTGGCGATGAAGAAAAGGCGATTCAGATAGCACAGCAGAAGATGGAACAGTGTAGAAGAGAAGGTAAAACAAAGCCATCGGAGATGTGCCCGTGTACAACGGTGCATGAGCTGGTGGGTGAGATTAGGAATAAAGAAAGAATGGAGTGATGGAATGGCTAAGGCGGTTATCACAAGACAATTTGGAGATGAATACCAACAACTTGTCTTTTCCCAATAAGATTACTGCGGCCTTTGGTATGACATGTGACGTTAACCTTAGAATGCTTTATAGATTTGTCTATGAAGTGCAGATAGGTGATTATGTTGTTTATCCATCTAAAGCTGATCGCAAGATAAACATAGGAGTTATCGAAAGCGATTATTATAATGATTCCACAGATAATAAATATACACAAAGAAGAAAGGTTAAGTGGCTGAAGAGTTTTCCTCGTACTGACTTTTCACAGGGTGCTTTGTATGAAGTTGGTTCGGCATTGACTTTCTTTCAGGTAAAGAATTATGCAGACGAATATTTAGCAGCTTTAGAGGGTAAGAAGGCATCTCTGGATACATCAATTGACGAATCAATAGGTGCTACAGCTGATGAAATTCAAGAAATCACAAAAGATTTCATTCTTAAAGAACTAAGCAAAAGGCTTAAAGGCTATGATTTTGAAAACTTCGTTGCAAATCTTTTAAATGCTATGGGATACAGAACAAAAATATCTAAACAGGGCGGTGATAGTGGTATAGACATCGTAGCTTATAAGGATGAATTTCCACCTCGGATTTGTGTACAGGTTAAAAGTATAGATAGTGATATAAAAGAAGCTACAATCCAGTCGCTCAGAGGCGCTATGAGTGAGGGCGATTATGGTGTATTTGTTACCTTGTCTGACTATACTCCTAATGCGAAAGCATACTTAGAGCAGCATCCAATTATTAGAGGACTTAATGGTTCCGAGGTTGTCGATTTAGTATTACGTTATTATGACGATTGGATGATAAGTATCAAGATATGATTCCGCTTAAGCGTGTATATATTCCGGTTTTAAGTGAAGATTTTTCTACATTGGAATGATAAGAGGGTGAGTTAAATGGCAGAGAACACAGTCAATTTGATTATTAGATCTGCTACGAGTTTTTATAATGATTTAAAAGAAGATCCTAATGGCAGATATCGCTCATGGGAATATTGCTATAAAGTGTTTTATGATGCAAGGAAATCAAAAGATGTAGATGCTGATTATCTTAGCTTACAATTAGCTTTTTACCTCGCTAGTTGGGGAATGTATCGTGGATCTTCATTTTTGCTACAAAAGGATTATAAGATTCATATTCCTGTAGTGGAAGAATTGCTTAAAGATAAGTATGATCCATTATTTGGTATTCAGTGTGTAGAACTGAGAAAAGAGTCTAATCAGGTATTGCTGAATGAAATATCTAAGTGGATGGAAACGTATTATGAGTCGGTTAGAAAGACAGTTAAAGAAACCGACGTAAAAAATAAGGTGTCCTCAACATTGATTACAAAAGTATTGATGGGAACTTTTGGATGTGTTCCGGCATATGATAGATATTTTATTGATGGAGTCAAGGATCAGAAAGTTTCAACTGGAAATTACAATTTAAGCTCGTTGCTTAAGCTTGTCGACTTTTATGAGAAGAATTATTCGGAACTGGAACAAGCACGATCTAAGATGGAGGTATGTGGATTACCATATCCGCAAATGAAAGTATTAGATATGGGCTTTTGGCAGATAGGTTTTGATAAGGATTTAAACAAGGGCTTAAGTAAGGCGCATTAATAATCTGCAATTACACTTTGATAGTTATTACTTCATAATCGAGGTACGCATAATTTTAGTATTGGAGGGAGATTCAGTTGTATATATCACATGTGACCATTGAAAACTATCGAAATCTGCAAAGCATAGATGTGGATTTACAACGAGAGACGGTTATTGTCGGGGAAAATAATGGAGGGAAGAGTAATTTTTTAAGGGCAATTACCTTGCCACTTATTTCAGATGAAATTGCTTATACATCCAAAAATTTATCATGGCAGGATATTAACAATACTGCTAAGGAAAATTACTATAAATTTTTACTAGAAAACAAGGAAAGAATTATTGATAAGACGTTAGAATTTTGTGCTTTTGAAGACAATGTTCCAATTATCGTAGTTGAACTAACTTTATTGCCAGACAAAACGGAACTATATGACGTAAAAGATTTTATTTGTAGTATTAGTAAAGATAAAACTGAATATAAAATCCGATATGAATTTGCAGCAAAGACCGGTGAATTATGGGATAGAGTTCAATCAATTATGTCAAACCATGATATTGATGAGCTAACTATAAAACAATATCAGATGAATTTGTTGCCGACGGATATATACTCATATACTATTTCGGTCCCTGGAAAGAATGAGAAAATCTCTTATGATACGTTGAGAAGATTCAAGTATACTTCGCTTGAAGCTGAACGTGATAATTTCTCTTTTTCAACAGAGAAGCTAGGTTCAAAATCGCTAATACATTTGTTACAGATGAAATTAGACGATGATGCAAAGCTTGCGGTTGAACAGGAATATAGAAAATTCTTTGAAACCATAAAAACGGTTAGCAAGATGGAAGAGATTATTAACTGGCAGGATAATTCAGAAATCAAAAGAGCAAAAGACTTTTTCGATAAGATTTCTGTCTTGCCTAACATGCCATCTATGACATCTATATTGAATAGTGTTCAGCTTGGATATGATGGGCAATCTCTTTCAACTCAAGGGTTGGGGTATAGAAATCTTTTATTAATGTTGGTGCTCATAAATTCATTGGCTGAAATAGAAGATCTTTCTTTAGATGTATTAACTGTTGAGGAGCCGGAAGCCCATTTGTGTATAAGTAATATACGACTTATGAAAGGTTTTTTAAATGCTTTTACGGAACAAAATGATTTTGTACAGCTAATATACTCAACTCATAGTCCTGAATTGATTGGTAAAGTAGATCTTTCTAACGTAGTGGTATTACATCAAGGAAAGGCTTTTTCTTTATCGGCAGTGCTTAAGGAGAAGTCTATAAAATATCTCAGTAAAAATCCTAATGTGGATATTTATAATTTGTTATTTGCAAAGAAGTGCATTTTGGTAGAAGGATTAACAGAAGAATTGCTGATTAAGGCCTATTTACGTTCCAAGAGCGAATTGAATGACATCGAAGTTATTTCATTTCACAAGGGCTATATAGACATTATTGATATATGGTTGCACTTAAATGAAAACAGTACCAATAGGCTTGGTGTTGTTAGAGACTATGATGATCAAGATAATGCAAAAAAAGAGCACGAAAAATATAATAAATACAAGAATATAATTGTTGCTACAACTACGGAATATACGCTTGAGCCGGAAATAGTGAATGCAGGAAACAATATAGAGGTATTAAAGAAAAAATATGGCGCTAGATTTGGTTGGGAAAATATGACAGCTGATGAAGTACAAAACGATTGGAGAAATTCAAAATCGTTTATAATGCTTGATATTTGTCAGGATTTGATAAATGGAGATTTGCCTGACTTTGTAATGTCTCCACATATTCAAAAATTATTGGATTTTATGATGGAGGAGGGAATGTCTTGAGAATAATAATTGCGGGTGCTGGTTCAGGAAAGACAACGAGTATGGCAAGTATAATAGCGGAATCAGAAAAAAATAGATTGCCCGGTAAGTATTATTTTTGTATTGCTTTTACTAATAATGCGGTAGAACACATTTCTGGTAAACTTAGTGAATTATATAATGGGGAGATTCCTAAGTATATAAAAGTTATGACGATTCATTCCTTTTTATATCAGGAAGTTATTAAGCCGTATTATTTTTTGCTCTACGGAATAAGCTATGAAAGTGTATCTCTAAAACCATTAGGGAATAATGCAAAGTACCACGCAAAAGAAATATCTGATCTTGAGAAAAATGGTGCACTTCATGTTTCTGTAATTACGCAAAGAGCGATGTGGGTTTTAAAGGGAAAATCTGCTGATAAAAAGGTACATAAGGATAAGCGGAAACTGATTATAGATGTATTTTCAAATTATTGCGACCATATATTTGTTGACGAAGCACAGGATATTGATGATTCTACTAAACAAATATTAGAGGCGTTAGATGTTAAAGGAATAGATATTACTGCTGTGGGAGATCCTAAACAAGACTTGCATGGCTTTGGAAACTTACGTCTATTATCGGAAAATAAGGATGCTAAGGTTGAATACATAAATCGTTGTTACAGATGTCCAATGAAGCATCTTAAAATTAGTAACACGATAGTAAAAGATAATGAGATTCAGAATTCCGATATAGATGGAGGCCTTATAAAAATACGATTTGAAACGGATATATCTGATATAGGTGAATATATAAAAGCTGAAGAATTTGATTTGGCGTATATTGTGAAAAGAAATAATCGTTTTGATACACATGTAAATAAACAGGAAGGATTATTTGATGGATTATATCATTTGATGCTTGAACTTATTCCCCGATACTTTGAAGGATCAGAATTAGTATTACGTAGATATTCGTATTGGGCAGCAAATTGTTTTATAGCTGACACTGAAAATGGGAAAGACCTATCAAGAATTGTAAAAAAGGTATTTAAGGGAAATATAGAAAAAAAAGAGTATTCACAGGTAGGTTCTCTGATTAATAATGTTCAAAACAATGATGCTAATGTTCTAGTTAGCTCCATAGAGAGTATAAAGGGACAAGAAGGCGACAATTGCTTGTTTATATTGTCAAAAGATTTAGCAGCATATCTATTTTTGGATAAGAAAGATGATAATAAAACGAAGGCTGCATTATATGTAGCTCTTACCAGATCAAGAAAAGATTTGACGATTTTGTTGACAACTGAAGCCGAGGAAAAATACTCTAAAAGCTTTGTGAAAGAATATTTTAGCCAATTATTTGAAAAGTAAGTGCTAAAGAAAGAAGGAGAAGTGGGCTAAATAATGAGTGAGTATGCTGATATAAAAACAGAAAATTTAACAATACATTGGTTTAGAAATTATTTGGATGGAGAAATTGTGAGCCTTTTCTATTCGAAAGATAATCTTGAGACTTATGAAGTTTCTAATGAAGAAGAAACTTATACAGGATATTGCTATAAAACAACTGTAAAAAAAGCAAAAGAAAGGCTTGATGCACTAGGCTATTCACCAGAAAAGTTTGAAAAAGTATTTGATGAAAAAATCATAGAGGCTATAGATTGTTTTGACTATTTATATCACCAAGACATTTATTATTATGATGATGAAGAGTATATAAGAAAGAACCTTCTGAAACATCTTAGTTTTAGAAAATGGAAAAATTCATTGCATAAACTTATATCATATGAGCTGGAAAAAGGGAATCTTATGTTTCAGCGTAGGGATGATTATAAAAAAAGGCTGTCTACAGTTTGCGATAAAATCCTTTTTTATTCAATCGACGATGATGGTTCTAGTGATTCATTATATGGGATAGACACGGAAATAATAGACGCAGAATACGTGTATAGAATGATACTTGAAAACTGTGACGATACAGCAGAAATCAATCTGGATTTTACTAATATTCAATGGTGGAATGATGATTGTATTCCAAAGGCATTGGAAGCGGCTGAACAGAGCGAGAAAATAGTTGTTCTTGTGGAAGGTTCAAGTGATAAAGATATCCTGGAGTTTGCATTAAATAGATTGTATCCTCATTTATCAGATATGTTCTATTTTATGGATTTTGATGATTCTAATGGTGGAAAAAGAGATGGTGGAACATCATATGTTATCAAGAACCTTAAGGCGTTCTATTTTTCACATTTAAAAGCTAAGTTTATTGCTATATTTGATAATGATGCTGAGGGATATTCAAGCAAGTGTACGTTGCTTAATGAAATAAAGCATTGGCCAGATAATTTTAGAATTTTGCTTTATCCAGAATTAAAACAGTTTAAGAGTTATCCTACTATAATACCAAATGGTTCCATCATGAATGATAATATAAACAAGAAGGCTGCCTCTATAGAGCTATACTTACCAGAGCGAATCATAAAAAAGGATTCTAGTTATTTACCTATAGAGTGGGAAGCTCGGAAAAAGATAAGAGGTTTAGATGGAGAAGAGGTACTTTTGTATCAAGGGGTGATAACACAAAAAGACAGTATTAAAGATGATTTTCATAAATTTATACGTAGGATAGAGAGCGGTAAAGAAGAGTTTAAGCCAGAGGAATGGGCTAAGTTAGATGAACTGCTTAAAACAATCATTTTTGCTTTTTGTTAGGAATGAAATATATGGATAATACATGCGAAGATCGTTGGAAATAATATCAAATGCGTTATCCGAACTTTGGAATATCTTTTGAGGATGTGATATTCCTTGGAAAAGACAAAAATGCACGCGTAATATGGAAGCATCGTTCATTAGAGCCTTTAGGCGACTGTTTCTATGACCACCTTGGGGTCAGGGACCAACGTGGTACACTTAACGTCAACTTAACACAATAATAAAGTGATATTTTATTTTAGTATATCATCAAACTGCCGGGATTGCTGTGAATGACTGGTATAATAGATGTTGTTCATATTAAACTTATAAAAAATGAGCGAGCTTAACCAGGCCCCTTATGCAGAGGCACCAAATAGTTTTGTTAATGACGATATTTAATAAACTACTTTTCTGTTTCTGAAGTGTGTCCTGCGAACGCCGTTTTGTTTTCGACGGTCGGTGGATCTTCCCGGTTGTATTTATTATCTGCATCTGAAAGCAAGGTCAATAAGTTCATCGATCAGATGAATCTTATCTGGGATAAATAGTGATATAGGAAGAGTTCGCTTTATTCTGCCGGTTATGAAAGATCGGTTTGCTTGATATCTGAATTTATTCTTGTATGCTTATCACTGCGATTGCGATAAAGATCGAGGATCACGGTCTGTATTCTTCAGACAGGAGAGAGTGACAAAGGACGGAAAACATTTTATGATACTCATATTTCGTTCGATGATCGTTGATGCCGAGAAGGACGGAAAGAGCCATCCGGCAGGTGAGAAGGCCCCCGTATTACCAAAGTGGGCAACTTCATCAGGGCAACAAGAATAGATGAGCTTCCGCAGATACTCAATATATTAAAGGGAGACATGTCTATTGTCGGTCCCCAAATCCGAAAGATGGGAGAATGTAGAGCAGTATACTAAGGAAATCCAGGAATTCCCGCTCAGACTCAAGGTAAAAGGCGGACTTACAGGATATGTGCAGGTTTATGGCAAATATAGTACAAATGCGCTTGATAAACTTAAGCTAGATCTGATGTATATAGAGACCTACAGTCTGCTGCTTGACTTCCAGATCATTTGCGAAACAGTCCGTGTTATCTTCCAGAAGGAGAGTACGGAAGACTTTGATGCTGAAGCAGCAAAGAAACTTCATGATAAGGCTGGGGTGGGTTAAAAAGAGCTTTTTTACTATCCGAATCTGATCCAATTAAGCTATATCACAACATCCTAATATTTACACTGTGAATTGACCCACATTAATGAGTTACAAGTTTGTATCCGTCAATTAGTTAGCATTGTTTTATAAATGATCATGGTCTTGTTCATAGTGTCGAGAATAACATATCTGCTTAGTTCTAACAGCCTGCCTCCAATAAGCTCTCTTACGAGCTTCTCCATAGCATCGGACTTTACTTCATTATTCTCAGAAGGCTGGAGCCGGATGTGCTGTGGCTCCATTGGAGAACATAACTCATCCATTGTCATGAACAAGCTTTTATCAGCTGTTTTTAGAGGAACTATAGCAGTTCAAAGATCGGGCAAATTGGCGAAATACAACCATGTAAATTTTACGTGATAATGCGATAAATTGCTTGAATAAGGGGAGGTGCAGATGAATAATATAAATATGGCGCAGAGGATAAGATGTCTTCATCGCACAAAAAAGTTTAAATCAAATTGTAAATACTACTATAGGGGGGGGAGAAACATATGATATCTAAGATAAAAGAAATACATAAGGCTCTTGAGAATAATTTGCCTCAGTGTGCATTAGCTCTTACTTTAATGTTGCCTGATATATGAGCACAAGTTGAATATCCGAATGAAGATGGAGTTGGGAAAAGATATAGGGAGTGGCTTGATAAGTTTATTCCCGAAGATGCATTTAATGCTAATTTTGATGGATCATTGACAGCGTTATATGATGGTGTGGATCCAAAATTTCCTAAGATTAACAGTAATGCAATTTATAGACTTCGATGCGAATATTTTCATGGAGGTGATGTTGAAATAGAAAATGATACTAGAGTTTCTAGAGAGAATAATTTTGATGAAATAAGATTTATAAAAATATGAGATTTGGATAGGACCGATAAAAATGGTTTAGGTGTCAAGGGTAGGGAGAAGGAATGATAAATAATCAGTGGTACGCAGTAGCTTCGTCGAAGGATTTCAAGAAAGGCAGGCTTTATCCTGTTGAGCGGATGGGACTAAAGCTTGTCTTTTTTCGCAATTGCAAAGGCGAATTACATATT